>Ga0065721_10003650_pt1 | contig 142568 bp, 116 predicted proteins | sample Mesricmetagenome_FD_59108 | JGI IMG/M metagenome (GOLD analysis project Ga0065721, IMG submission 59108) | Mesophilic microbial community from rice straw/compost enrichment Sample: eDNA_1 v2 (version 2) | ecosystem: Engineered > Solid waste > Grass > Composting > Bioreactor | place: USA...
CGCTGGCCACGGAAGCGGTTGATCGTATTATGATCGGGTTTGCTCATACCCGCCAGCCACATAAAACAGATGTTCTGGTTTACTGCCTCTTCTATTTTGCGGCTGCTGTAGATATTATTGATATAGCCATATACCAGCACTTTGAGTAACATGCGAGGGTGATAACTGCTGGTGCCGCCAGGTTTGTATTGCCTGAGTAGTTCGGTGATGTCCACCTTCTCAAGTACCTCATTGACAACGCGTACAGGATGATTTGTCGCGATAAGGTCATTGAGGTCCGGCGGAAGTAACATCCCCTGGTTCTGATGGTTGTTCTTAAATACAACCGTTAATGTCTTACCTCTTGCCATGTAATATAAACAGCAAAAACAGTGCATTGTACCAAACCAGCAGACACTTTTTTATACAGTTCAATTGTGGATAAACCCGCCTCAAAAACTGAAAATAAAAAAAGGCTGCCTCATTTACTTTTGAGACAGCCCCTTCGGCGTTTAAACGAAGACTTCGTTCTGCGTTTTGCGTTAGTTCCTGCTAATAACTATTTTACCGCGCTTCCATGCATATTTGATATAGCCGGTGCTGGCCAGCAGATCGAGGAAATTGTCTACCGGTTTATTCCGGTTCATGGCGCCGGTAAAGCGGATATCGGCCAGGCCTGAGTCTTTTATTTCAACAGGTACATCAAACCAGCGGCGGGCAATGATGGTAATATCATGTAGTTTCTCGTTCCTGAAATAATAAAGGCCCTTCATCCAGGCCAGTTCGGTTTGTTCATCAAATTTTTCTTTATACAATTCATTATTATTATGAATATCAGCTACGGCCGCTTCACCAGGTTGCAAAAGCAGTTGGTGGCCCCGTTGGTTTTGCACCATCACCGAACCCGTCACCAGCGCTATCATGCTGCCCTCTCGTTCATATGACCGTACATTAAATTCGGTACCCAGCGCCTTTACCGAAAGCCCGTTTACCATTACAACAAAAGGCTGTTCGGGATTATGGGCCACTTTAAAATAGGCTTCTCCTTTTAATTGCAGTTCCCTGCGCAGACCTGTAAACGAGAGGGGGAATTGTAGTTCCGATTCGGCATTGAGCCATATGGCGCTGCCATCGGCCAGTTGAAAATTGAATGTGTTACCGGCCGGCACCGTGATGGTATTCAAGGCGTCGGGGCTGATGTTTAACTGGCGCGCCCGGCTCAACCAGGTATTACCCGAATCGGGTTGCAGTGTTTGCCCATTGGCCAGTTGAATAGAAATGGCTTTAGGCCCCACAGGACCTGTACTGAATGAACCGGTATATATATATAAGGAGACGAAGATGATGCCCACCACAGCGGCGGCAACGGCAACACGCATCCAACGCACCGTTCCTTTTTTTGATGGAATGGCAATGGCTTCCTCTTCAGGTTCTGCCATGGCCGGTGTTGTTTCTATATCCACCCTTTGCTGCAATTTTTGCCAGGCAGCATCCGCATCGAATGAATTTTCAAAACTCACCGCATTCCGCATGGCATACACCTGTTGCATCTGCTGCCATAATTGCTCCACCTCATGGTGCCGGGCAATCAATTGCTCCAGCCTGGATTCTTCCTCCTCCCCGATCTGACCAGTCAGTTTATCTATGATAAGTTGCTCAACATCATTCATATCGATAAAATTGTTCATGGCAAGAAGACTAAATGAATCATCAGGGCACTTAAAATATTAAGACAATAAAATATATAAAATGGGTGACAAACCGGCAAAATAATAGTAATCCCGCAAACTTTCCCTCAATTTGGAAAAGGCCCTGCGTAACTGCGTTTTTACCGTATTAACGGTTACGCCGGTCAGGACCGCAGCTTCCTGGTATTTTTTACCTTCCATGCACACCAGTTCAAAGATACGTTTACATTGGTCGGGAAGTTGGGCAATCACCGATTGCACCATACCGGCCATTTCCTGTAACTCCATAACGTTTGTACTTTCGATAATCTCTATCCGCTCCTGGTAGGTTTTCTCCTTTTTGGTAATGCGGCTTTTGTACTTGAGAAGGTTCAGCGCAGCATGTTTGACCATGGTGGTCAGGTAAGCGCCGAGTGATTGTTGTACTACTTCGAATTTTTTGTCGTGCCAGAACTTTACAAATACATCCTGCACCAGGTCTTCGGCTTCACCTTCATCCTGCAATAACAGGTAGGCCTGTATGCACAACGACTTGTAATACTTTTGAAACAACATTTTGAATCCTTCCGGATCCTGTTTTCTCAGTGACTGTAGTAGGATATGGTCTAGTTCAGTGCCCATTGGTACAAATATTTGAAACTTCAAAATATAACTTTTATCAACTTAATTTTCAACAGGGGGCGGAAAATTAGTGAAGCAATCAAAAAAACAAGTGGATAGTTGTCACGGGTTGAGGAAATGTTTTGCGAAGATTGGTATGCGCAAAATTTTTAATGTTAATCCATTGGTTGTTCAGGTATTGGATTGCAGGCCGGCATCATTTGCTGCTTCGCATTTTTGAAATACCAATAATCGAGAAAAACTACTTCAGCAAAAAACGGGTTTTTCCCATGCAACCACCAGCCTATTTTTGTGTTATAAATATTTATTATATGCACGACTACTATAGGATAGCACAAGCCTTACAATATATAAAAGATAATATGCAACGTCAGCCGGGTCTGGAAGATATTGCAAACAGTGTACACGTGAGTCCCTATCATTTCCAGCGCCTGTTTACCGACTGGGCAGGTGTAAGCCCCAAGAAATTCCTGCAGTACATCAGTATCGAACACGCCAAACAAGTGTTGAAACAACAAGATGCCACGGTATATGATGCGGCCTATGAAACCGGTTTATCGGGCACCGGCCGCCTGCACGACCTGTTTGTAAGTATAGAAGGTATGACGCCGGGTGAATACAAAAATGGCGGAAAACATCTATCCATACAGTACAGTTTTCATGAAAGCCGTTTTGGCAATTATCTGATTGCATCCACGGCTGCGGGAATTTGCAACCTGCTTTTCTTCGAACACTCCGCGGCAGCCATCGTACAGGAGTTGCAACGGTTATGGCCGCAGGCCAAACTGTTTGAAGGTGAAAATAATTATCATAAACAAGTACAACAATTTTTTGAGGAAGATTTTAGTCACCATCAGAAAATAAAATTGCATTTAAAGGGCACGCCCTTCCAGATCAAGGTATGGGAATCGTTACTGCGTATTCCCGAAGGCCGGCTCACCACCTATACACAAATTGCCCAAAGCATACAGCAACCGGCTGCACAAAGGGCTGTGGGGTCGGCTATCGGCGCCAATCCCATCGGGTTTATCATTCCCTGTCACCGTGTTATCAAAACTGTGGGAAATATCGGGGAGTACCGCTGGGGCGCCGCGCGTAAAATGGCTATGATCGGGTGGGAAGCCAGTCAGCATTTTTCTGAACAGGCCACCGCCAGGAAATAAACAAACAGCGGAACGGAGAATAATTGTTTATTATACAAGTTATCGCGTAATAACTGCAAGGCCTGGGTGCGTAATTGAATGACCGTAGCCTGGTCTCCAGCCAACTGTTCGGCTACTTCGGCAGCACGCAATTGCCGGCAAAAGGCCAGTTGAAATACAAGCCGGCATTTTTCGGGCAACTGCTCGACTTCTTCGCATAACTGCAGAAAGGCCCGGGCACGCACCGCTTCATCGTTGAATAAATCGCTATCTGCCGTATACCAAGGCGTTGATGCCTGTGCACCGCCCTCATACCATATACATTTGTTCCTGACCGTTATGTATAAAAATGCCTTGATGTTGGCGAGGCTGTTGTATTGTTCCCGCATCCGGTACAGCCTGAGATAGGTGTCGAGCACCATTTCGTGCGCTGCCGGTTTTTGCCTGGTGATGCTTTCTGCCAATACGGCCAGGTCTGTATAAAACTCATCATACAGCGCTTTCACGGATTCGTAGCTGCCACGCTGAAATCCCGCGATAAAATCAAGGTTGGGAGGCGACTCGGTCATTGTATTATTGTAAAGAAATTGAACTGATCAACCGGCAAGGATAAAGCTGTTACAGGTATGTGTGGCAAGAAAAATTACGGGGATAAGGGTACATCAGCAGCAAAGTAGAATTAAATATACTAAATTGAAACAGTTCCATTGAACAATTGTGAATAAAAAATCACCCCCGCTGGCATTATAGTTGAATGCCGTTTAAAAAACTTTTATAATTATGTATACCGGTCTAATTAAAATGCAGGATGAAGCTACCGTTCATTTATTTTTTCATTGCTGCATGAAAGACGGAGAATTCAGAGATCCGGAACTCAATAATGTATCGGCCAAGCTGGTAGATTTTAACCTGCATGCCAGGCTGAACTTCAAAGATGAGATGATGAAATACAGGTCGTATTTAAAATCCATCGAGGATGAAAATCAATACCTGCAATACCTCATCAGTTTAATAAAACCGGTCAACGAACTTGCCCTCTTCTCCTATTGCACTGAGTTGTGTTTGGCCGATGCCAACCTGAGCGCCGCGGAAGAACAACTACTGGATAAGATCGCTGCCGTACTGGCCATTGCGCCAACAGATAAAGAGCTGATCAAAAAACTGGTGGTGCAACGTAAAGTGGTGGAAACGGAAAAAATATTCTGAGGCAAAAAAAGGCCGGATGCTTACCCAGCATCCGGCACTGCTACCACATCTCTATTCTTCCATGCGCTTGTTTGAAATTGTTAACTGCATAGTTATTTACAACAATTTCATGCCACCCTGTTATTCGCTGAAACACAATAACATGTAGGAAAAATTCCCCATCCATGGTTCACCATCCTATACCATAATCCTCCCCATGGTTGCTGGAGCCTCCCCACATACTGCCGTGTTCCCAATCGAAATAAATGGCATTTACAGGTCCGCTGGTGCGGTCATCGTAGCTCAGGTTATAACCCATGCCCAGCAACTGGCGGCGTACCCAGGGCGGTGTATTGTTGTTTACCAGCAGGGCGCCGGGTTTGGGTTTGCGATCGTTACCACCCAGCGATAAATACAGTTGATCGGTATTAAAATTGGGCGCTTCCACGGCTTCCTGCACGGTCATTCCAAATTCGGTCATGTTTAAAAAGAATTGCAGCAGGTTCTGGTCCTGTGTATCGCCGCCCTGCACCGCAAACGACAAAAACGGTTTACCCTCCTTCATGGCCAGTGTGGGCGTAAGCGTTACCCGTGGTCTTTTACCCGGCGCTACTACGTTGTATGGGTTCAACATCGAATCGCATACAAAACTTTGCATGCGCTGGCTCATGCCTATGCCCGTGCGGCCGGCAATACAGGCGGGCACCCATCCCCCGCTGGGTGTAATACTTACTACCCAGCCGCTGGTATCGGTAGCTTCAATAGAGGTAGTGCCCCGCCATAGTTGATCCATGTAGTTTGCATCGGGTGGCGATACCGCCAGGGGCTGGCCCTTATCCCATTTTTGCAGGTAGTGTGTGAAGGGATTGGTTTTTCCTTCAAACGGATAGGGATCACCGGGCAGCGCCGGCACTACATTATGACCGGCATCAATCAATTGAGCGCGTTTACGGGCATAATCTTTCGACAACAAACCTTTGATAGGTTCCTCAGGCGGTATATAAGGATCGCCGTAATAAAAATCGCGATCGGCAAAGGCCAGGTGCATAGCCTGACAAACGGTATGAATGTATTGGGCAGAATTATAACCCATACGCTGCAGGTCGAAATTCTCTAGTATGTTCAGCGCCTGCAACATGGCGGGTCCCTGCGTCCATTGCGATAACTTGTATACATCGATGCCCCTGTAGTTTATTTTCAGCGGTTCCTCTATCAGCACTTTCCAACCGGCCAGGTCGGCTTCTGTGATCAGGCCGCCCTGCTCTTTGCAGCCTCGCACAAATTCTTTGGCGATATCGCCTTTATAAAAACGGTCATAGGCCGCGTAGATGGCATGTTTACGGCTCTTTCCATTCTTTAATGCCTGCTGCTCGGCCTCTACCAGTTTGCGCAGGGTTTCCAGCAGATCGGTTTGTTTGAAGATCTCGCCTGCCTCCGGCGCTTCCCGTTGCGCGCCCGGGTGTGTGAGGAATACCGGTTTGCTATAGGGCCATTCTTTTATATGCTTTTTGTTTCGTTCTATGCTATTGGCCGTTTGCAGTTCCATGGGATAGCCGGCTGCCAGTTGCATGGCGGGCTCCAATACCTCTTTCAGGCTCATGGTGCCGTATTCGGCCAGCATGGTGCACAGGCCACCGGGTGTACCCGGGGTTACGGCAGCCAGCGGACCATATTCCGGCGGATAGTTCAGCCCCTTGCTTTTAAAGAATCCGGCCGTGGCGCCGGTAGGCGCTACACCCAGTGCATTGATGCCGATCACCTTCCCGGTTTTTGGGTTGTAGATCAGCGCCTGGGTTTCGCCGCCCCAGCTCAATACATCCCACATGGTGCAGGTAGCAGCCAGCATAGCGCAGGCGGCATCTATCGCATTACCGCCTTTTTGAAAGATCGTGGCGCCGGCCGTGGCCGCCAACGGCTTGCCGGTGATGGCCAGCCAGTGTTTGGCGTGCAGGGCCGGTTTTTGAGTGAGCTGGGCTTGTACAGTCACCGATAAGGCGAAGACAGGAAGGAAAAGCCATTTTCTCATGTTGGATCGTTTTTCTAAAGATAGGATGTAGAACAATTTCCCCATCGACTAATTCCATATACGGTGTTGTATCATTTACAAGACGGGTTGGTACAAATTTTCAATATGCAAAACCATGAACAAATACATACTGGTATACACCGTACTATGCCTTTTCCTGGCAGCCTGTAATGGCGCCGGTACCAGCGAGGGCGAAGCCGACGGCAATTCCGTCAAAAAAAATGTTTCGAAACGCGATTACAGCATCAATCCCGACAACTCCTACTCCGACCTGTTTTTCGACAGCACGGCCATGGAAGATTTTATCACCACACAAAAAGTACCCGATTCACTTGGCAGGCGCGTGCGCAGTTTTTACAACACACGCAACTATCAATACGCCTGGTTCAACAAAAGCGGTTTTACCGAACAGGCACTGGCCTTCTGGAATTTATTCGATCATTACATCACGTATTCCAACGATACCACGCTGGCCAATAAAAACCTGGAGAAACAAATGAACCGCTACCTGGTAGCAGATGAACTCTCCATAAAAGCAAGCGACAAAACCGCGCTGCAAACCGAGTTGCGCCTCACGCTGAGCCTGATACGTTATGTATTGCAGAATGTAGAAAAAGGTTATATCAAACGCAAGGAACTGGAACGTTTTGTTCCTTTTAAAAGACAGGACCCGTTTGTACTGGCCGATTCGTTGCTGAACAAAAAACATAAGGACAATAAATATTTCGAAGACATCAATGCCTCGTACAAAGCATTAAAAGAACAACTGGGCAACTACTATACTATTCACAAGAATGGCGGCTGGCCGCAAATACCCGAGATCAAAAAAACGTTGAAAAAGGGATACAGCGGTCCCGAAATAACGGTGATCAAAAAATACCTGGCTATTACCGGCGATATGCCCGGCAGCGATACGTCGCAACTTTTTAACGATACGCTGGTACAGGGTGTAAACAGTTTCCAGGAGCGTTTTGGTTATAAACCCACCGGCACCATTACCAAAGAACTGGTGAAGGAGATGAACGTACCTTTAAAACACCGGGTGGAGCAATTGCTGGTGAACCTGGACCGTATGCGCTGGATGCCCTCGCAGCCCAACGGCACGCTGATAGTGGTGAACATTCCCGCTTTTGAACTGGAAGTGCTGGAGAACGGGAAAAAAGCCTTTGATATGGAAGTAGTAGTGGGCAAGGAAGGACATAATACCATGCAGTTTACAGGTACCCTTAACCAGGTTGTGTTCAGTCCTTACTGGAATGTACCGTCTGGTATTGTTACCAAAGAGATATTACCCGAGATAGAAAAAAATCCCAACTACCTGGCCGAAAACGAAATGGAAGACCAGGGCGATAAAGATGGTGACGGCATACCCGAAATTCGCCAGTTGCCCGGTGAAAAAAACTCGCTGGGAAAAGTAAAATTCCTTTTTCCCAACCGCTTTGATATTTACCTGCACGATACCCCTGCCAAAAGTTTGTTCAGCCGCGATAAACGAGCTTTCAGTCATGGTTGTATTCGCCTGAGCGATGCACAGAAAATGGCGGAATACCTGTTGCGCAATGATCCTGATTGGGATGCCACAAAGATCACAGAAGCCATGAACAGCGGGGAAGAAAAATTTGTGCGGTTGAAAGATAAGGCCGAAGTATTTATTACCTATTACACCGCCTGGGTAGATGAGAACGGCAAGTTGAATTTCAGGGATGACGTATACGGTCACGATGAACGGATGATAGCAAGGGCGTATAAGTAATATTTTTGCCGTTTTACCGACCAACGATCATCATGCAATATGAACAGCAAATACAAACAGAGCTCCGCAAATGGCAGCAACAGATGCAAAAGCGGCCTACTATGCTGAACAAGGCCGCCAAACGCATGCAAACAAAGCTGAACAGTTTTATACCAGAAAAAGCGCACCAGGCCATTACGGTGGTGATCAAAAAGATGGTGCAGGCGGTTTTGTTTGGTGCACGCCATACTACCGCAAAACCGGTGCAGCATGGCAGCCTGGAACTGCGGGAGGCCCGGGTGCTGGAGCGAATTAACAGCTACCGCAAAACGGCTGCTGTGGAAGGCGGTATTACCGGCGCAGGCGGTATTTTATTGGGGCTGGCCGATTTTCCCCTGTTGCTGGGCATCAAGATCAAACTGCTGTTCGATATTGCGCACATGTACGGCTATTCCACCAGCGAGTACAAGGAAAGGGTGTTTCTGCTGCATATTCTGCAGCTGGCCTTTTCGAGCCAGGAACACCGCCGCGATGTATACATGAAAATACAGCATTGGAATACACAATATCCCCAATTGGAGAAAGATCCCGATTCGTTTGACTGGAGGGCATTTCAACAGGAATACAGGGACTATCTCGACCTCGCCAAAATGGCACAACTGATTCCTGTGATTGGGGCGCCGGTAGGCGTAGTGGTGAATTATCAACTAATTAAGAGATTGGGGCATACTGCCATGAATGCATATCGCATGCGCTGGTTCGAGGATGAAGTCGGAGGTCGGAAGTCCAAAGTCAGATAACAATACTTGCTATTTCGCAAATTTTAACGCAATTAAAATCTCTTTTTTAGGGTGGCAAAAAAATAGCAGTTAACTTTGCATTTCATTGTTACATACCAGGAATTTATGAGAATCGAAGTGAAGAAAAATATTCATTTTACCAAGCTGGTAAAAGTGAACGGACGGTTAAAGGAGTTTAATTTCCGTAAACTCGGCGGTGAGAACGAAGGTTTGTTTACCGTAGACGTAAGTGATGACAGGGGAAACCGTATCCTGTTTCGTGTGCAAAAAGAAAATAACACCTGGAAAATTATTCAGCAACAACAGTTACCTAACTGGGTCCTCGAAAAAGAAGATGTGTTCAATGAGCTCATCGAAGAGGAGTTGAGAAACCTATAATTCATTTTTCAGTTTCATTTTCCGGCATTGACGGGGTCCACAGGGGCCCCTTTTCGTGCTCCTACCCGGTGCAACCAATCGAGTGTTGCGCATATTCCCCGATTTTCACTCTTACCAATCCACGCTTTTTGACACTAATTCATTGACGATCAGCACTACACACCCGTTGGCATCTTTTTTAATTAAGTATTGGCAAAAAACAACATCATGAAATCTATGCATAAAACATCGGGTGAAAAAGACAGGAATTTATTCAGTATGGCTTATACAACTTTTATCGTATTACTGATATTTACGTTTGTCGTTTCATGTCTCTACATTGGTGTGAACAGTTATCTCAGCAGATAATAAAAAATGTCTCTTGTGCAATTCGGTGAGTATAGCCTTACAGGCAACAAAAAAACGCAGCGCTTACAGGCGTTGCGTTTTTTAATGCGTTCTGTTCTGCCACCAGGGCAAAAAAATGGGCGTAGCTAACCAGTTTCGCCGACAACACAGGCCGCTACGCCCGAGGTAAGGAGTATGGATTAAGCAAAAAAGGTGAAGTGATATATCGAGATATCCAATGCGTTAAAAAATATAAAGGAATAATGAATGTTCTTTCAAGTGAGGAGTGAACAGGGATGATAAGATTTAATGGATGATCTCTATTGCCCAGTGATCCAGGGCATACAACATGGAGGGATATAATATCCGCTACATTCAGGATGGTGACCTCACCAATCTTCTTCATAGGTAACAATTAGTTCTACTTAATTACATCAAAAATGTTGCCACTTGTAAAAACCTGTTGATCGAATGTGTGCAAAATTTTCGTTTCTGCTGTTGTTTAATAGCCAAACAACTACAAAGGAAGTTCAATGCTTTTATTGAGGTATAAAACGATGCAGTAATTACGTATAGCCCTCCGGAAATTTACGATGCCCTGAAAGCTACCTGCATTCCACTGGCCAAAGCGGCCTCTACAGTGCCACCATTGGGTCCGTTAAAATAGCCTTCACCGGCAAAGAACAGGGTTTGTTCAATGGGTTCGTTTAATTGTTTCCTGGCATCAGACGTAGTGAGCAGTTCATAACTATAAGCGCCGGCCGTAAATGGTTCGGCATGCCAGTTACTAACATGTGTTGCGGTTGATAACGATTGTAAGTGGGTTATGCGCTCATTAAATATAGCAGCCAGCGATTGCCAGGCGTATTGCAGGATGGTTTGTTCATCGCTGTTGTATAGCGTCTGCGCTTGCGGACCGCCCAGCCAGCCGGTGAGTAAAGGCCATTCGTTGGGCAGCATGGTCCACCAGGTGGGTACCCGTTCTTCACTTAATATAAACCCTGTTTTCTTATTCCAGAGCGGTTCGCGAAACTGAACCTGTATCTTGATCACCGATCCATAACCTACCTGTCGCGATGCCGCTCTATAATGATCGATGGCCGGTTCGAATTGGATAGCACCCTGACCGATCAATGCAACAGGTATGGTAATGATGACCTTGTTGGCTGTAAACGACCGTTCATTAGTAGTAAGCGCCTGCACCTGTCCTTTTTGCCAGCGAATGGTGTTTACCGGGGCAGATAGATGCACCTGGCAGCCATTTGCTTTGCATTGTTCATACAGGTATTGCATCAACTGCCCATAACCACCGGGTATACGGTATTGCTCGTTCTGTTCAGCGGCCCATTCATCGCGTAAGTCCATGGTGCTGGCCTTTTTGATATCGGCCAGATCGAACCCTTCGGCAAAACGTTGTACCGATCTTCTTAATTCCAGGTATTTGTCTTCGGCAAAAAACGTTTGCAGAAAATCCTGCAGCGGCATATCGTTTTGTAATGCCTGCATACGGCGTATCAGCTCATCCCACCCTATGGTAAATTCATCCTGTAGGGACCATTGCCCGTTCTTTACCCGCATCATATTGCCTTCAATAGCTTCATAGCTTATACCTGCTTCTTTCAAAAGCGGCATGGTGATATCCAGCTTGCCATGAATAAATTCGGCGCCGGCTTCTATGGGATGCAGAAATGAGGGCGGTTGTATGGTATGAATTCTTCCGCCAATACGGTGATTGGCTTCCAGCACGGTTACCTGGTAACCTGCCTTTGATAATACGCGGGCGGCCATCAAACCGGCAGCGCCCGCCCCTATGATCAATATCGATTCGGACATATATTGTACCTATCAAATCACAGGCCGTGCTGCTATTTCAATACAGGCTTCAATACCTGCAATGATCCATCGATGGTATCGGTAATGGTCAATCCAAGTATTTTTGCTACCAGCGGGTACACATGTATATTTTCAAAGGGATCTATTTGCCTGCGCTTTTTGAAAGCCGGGCCCCAGGCATAAAAGCTGGCATGCATATCGGTGAGGGCATTGTCGAACCCATGCTGCCCCAGCTTTACCCGGCGGCCCTGGAAACTGAATACCTTAGGCGGTTTGGGCACCAGCAGCATATCCCCTACCCGGTTGTACCTGTCGTTTTTGGCGTCGTAATGCCAGCGTGCAGGAATTTCGGTATTCAGGTACACATTATAATACTGCGTATCCTGTTTCAGGGCTGTATAAGCAGGCATGATGGCGCCGGGATCTTTGGCGTATACATGGGCCAGTACCAAACCCGGTGGTACAATGAATTGGGCCGTATCGAGGGCTGCCGGTTTGGGCAGGGTATGTGCCGTGTCGATATTCATCATGCCATGATCGGATAAAAAGATATAATTGACCGGCAGTTTCAGCGAATCGGTCATACGCACCATTTTGCCAATGGCTGCATCTACCAGTTGCACGGCTTCGGCGGTTTGTTTTGAATCGATGCCATGGTCGTGCGCTTCATGATCCACCTCCGGGAAATAAAAAGTGATCAGGTGCGGTCTTTTTTCTTCGGGCAGTGTTAACCAGTTCTTCACCACCTGTATGCGTGTATCGATATCGATCTTTTCATTGTATTTATACCAATAGGTGGGACGAATGCCCTGTATAGCCGCTTCACTACCCACCCAGTAAAAACTGGCCGTGATCATTTGCTGGTTTTCGGCCAGTACCCATAAGGGCGTGCCGCCATACCAGCTGCCATCTGTTACCGTGCGGGCATCACCAAGTCTGTAGGTTTCGTTGCGCTTTTTATCGTAAAATATATTATTCACCAGCCCGTGGTGCGATGGGTATAAACCGGTTACAATGGTATAATGATTGGGAAAGGTAAGGGTGGGATAAGAAGGAATCATGGCTTTGGCCGCTACTCCCCGCTCGCGCAGCTTTTTCAGGTTCACCGCATTGTATTTATCGGCCAGGTCGTACCTGAAACCATCCACGGAGATGAGTATCACATAAGGTTTTTGCTGTTGCTGCCTGCTATTGGTGCGGCCGGGAACAATCTGCTGGGTGGTATCGGGCTGGGCAGCCGCCAGCAAGGGGGCGGCCCAAATGATCAGCAACAAAAATATTCTCATGTAATTTTTGTATGCAAAAGTATTATATGCGGGTGTATTTTACGCATTAAGTAATTTAGAGCCCGATTAAATCAGTCGTATGGTTCGTTTTACCACCACCCTTTTACAGTTTCAGCAGATGGCCGAAAAAACCGGCTGGACCTATATAGAGGTACCAGCCAAGGTGGCGCAAAAGCTCAAACCCGGTAATAAAAAGGCTTTCCGGGTAAAGGGCACACTGGATAACTATCCTATTAAATCGGTGGCCATTATGCCTATGGGCGGCGGCTCGTTTATACTGGCTGTAAATGCCGCCATGCGCAAGGGTATAGGCAAAACCAAAGGCGCCAGCGTTAAGGTAGCGCTGGAGGCCGATAACGACGAAATACCCATGGATGCAGAATTTATGGAATGTTTGCAGGACGAACCCGAAGCGCTGGCCTTTTTTAACAGCCTGCCCAGGGGGCACCGTTTGTATTTCAGCCGCTGGATAGAAAGCGCCAAAACCGCCCCCACCAAGGCCAAAAGAATAGCCCAGGCCCTGAACGGGCTGGCCAAAGGATGGGGTTATAGCGAAATGATGCGTGCGGAAAAGATGAAAAAAGAAGACTGGTAGATAATATAAAAACGGGTATTGTTTTATTAATTGCCAACCTGTAACTTGTAGCCAAATTTGTGGCGCCCACTTTTAACTACATACCCGATCCTGGAGCTGAGCCTGGCCTGACCCTTTCCAGTTTATGCACTGGTACTATTACCCCGTCGTCACAAAAACAGCAACAACAAAAAAAGCGATCACTGAATTGTATACCCTGCCGGATGTATATTTATACAGCCCCTCGTATATCCGGCGTACCCTGCCATTGGGGCAACCCCTCTACCGGAGAAAAAAATATTGTACGGAAAAAGCCGTCAGCCCATATGCACCGGCTTGTAAAGGATCTACCCGCTGTTATATATAGCCGCAATTAAGCGTACAGGCGTTTTTGCATGTATAATCTATATGTAACACAGGCAGATCGAAATAAGTAGTATGAAACTATTTAAAATAGACCGTTTCAATTATTTTTACCAATTATTAAAAAACCGTTCTATGATCAAATTTTCCGTTACCGCTGTTTTTTTAATCACGACCCTTGTATCAAACGCCCAGAAACAGCGGCCTGTAGAAGGAGTATGGAAAACACAGGACCAGCAGGACAGCCTGTTTCTTTGTGTAAGTGGTCAATCCAATCCTAATGTATTTGTTTATTTTCCCGGCAAAGCCAAGTTCCTTCCTTTCAAATTCAGCGCCACCGGCGATTCGTTGATCCATTATCAATCCGATGGCAGCAGTCTTTATCTCACCATGTCGCCCGATGCGCGCACTATTACCGATCCCAATAGTGGTATGTCGAAGATCTTTATAAAGGATGGCAACCATTCACCCGTTAACTGCAAATCGTTACCGGCCAACGCCGATGATTTTTTCGACTACAGCACTACCAATTATTATGCAGGCATCAACTTCTATTTATCTCCGCATCCCGGTTTGCCATTTGTGCCCAACAGCGCTTTTATTGCCAAACGCAAGACCAATACCATCAAAATCGAAAAATTCTTTAACCGTGTTAGCTCCGGTGGTGTTCAAACCTATAAAGAATACGACCTGGAATATAATTTCAATTCCAGCGGCCTGGTCACTTCTGTAAAAGTGATCCCTGCCACCAGTACACAGGAAACCGATACCTGGACGTTTTCGTATAACGGTGATAAATTGCAACGCATTGTATCGCCCGGCAGAGTGCGTGAGTTTGATGGCGATAGCTGGGAGATTGACAATAAACAACAAAAGAAGGTACCCTTTATATTTCCATTATGGAGTTACCATTCCAACCAGCGCCCGCGTACGGCTACCCTGCCTTACATGACCGGCGCACCATTGAATGAGTATTTTTATAACGGCCAGAACCAACTTGTTAAAATTTGTTCAAAAGACTTCAGCGAACCAAACGTTATTGAGCATTGTACCGAATATAACTACGACAAGAACGGCATACCCGTTCGCATAGTGGAAACCAAACGAAGCAGGTAAAAATGAAATTGATCGTATTACTATGCGCCTGCCTGTTACCGGCAGGCGTATTATTTTCGCAACAACAAAAGCTGACCATTACACCCTTGCACGGCGATTTGTATGTATACACTACCTGGCAGCCTGTAGGCGGTTCTTTATTTCCCTCCAATAGTTTGTACCTGGTAACCGGCAAGGGTATTGTAATGATCGATACGCCCTGGGATACCACGCAGTTGCAGCCTTTGCTGGATAGTATGCAGGCCCGGCATCATCAGCAACCCGTGATGAGCATATCCACGCATTTTCATGCCGACCGTACGGCGGGGTTAAACTGGCTTCGGGCACATGGCGTAGCTACCTGGTCGTCGGCCTATACCAAACAACTGTGTATTGAAAGAAATGAAGAGCAGGCTGCCAACGTATTTACAAAGGATACCACCTTTACAGTAGGCAATTATAGTTTCCAGGCGTTTTATCCTGGTCCCGGTCATACAAAGGATAATATTGTAGTATGGTTTGGGAAAGACAAAGTATTATATGGCGGTTGTTTTGTAAAAAGCACCGAAGCCAAGAACCTGGGTAATTTGAACGATGCCGATGCCAAAGCCTGGCCGGCGAGTTTACGCAAGGTGTTGAAGCAGTTTAAACCCAACTATGTTATACCCGGGCACCAGGGTTGGGAGAATAAAAGGAGTTTAGAGCATACGTTGCACTTATTGGAAGAGCATGCGAAGAAACAATCGTAACCAGGCTAAATTACCGAGCTACCAATATGCCGCCCCTGACGGGGCGGGTTGCCGCTCCTTTAGGGGCGACATATTGGTAGCACGCATCATGCATAGAAGTTTCGCCCCTTTAGGGGCGACATATTGGTAGCACGCATCATGCATAGTAGTTCCGCCCCTTTAGGGGCGACATATTGGTAGCACGCATCATGCATAGAAGTTTCGCCCCTTTAGGGGCGACATATTGGTAGCACGCATCATGCATAGTAGTTCCGCCCCTTTAGGGGCGACATATTGGTAGCACGCATCATGCATAGGAGTTTCGCCCCGTCAGGGGCGACATATTGGTAGGCACCACAGCCGGCCATTCACCTCTTCTTTCTCTTATACCTGATCTCCACATTGGCCACACCCGCCTGCACCATGCCCATTTTACGGGCGGCTTTTTTCGACAGGTCGATGATCCTGCCGCTTACAAAGGGCCCGCGGTCGTTGACGGTTACTTTCACCGAGCGCCCATTGTCGAGGTTCACCACTTTTACTTTTGTGCCAAAAGGCAGGGTTTTGTGCGCGGCGGTCATTTTATGCTGTGAGAAGCGTTCTCCGTTGGCCGTACGGCGGCCCTGGAATTTGTCGGCATAATAACTGGCTTTACCAGTTTCGGTTATTTTACGGGAGCAGGAAACAAAGATGCATGCCAGCCATACCCATTGCAATACTTTCATGAGCGCAATATTACAATATCAATAGCAACAGTATGGCAATAAAGGCGGCAAAACCGATCCATGCCCAGCGGGTGCGGCTGAGCTTTTTATCGTCGTTGATCATGTAGGCGATCAGTACCCCGATGATACCAAGGATCACACCCAGCAAAAAACCGCCCAGGTGAAAAGGTTTGGCGGGATCGATGTAAGTAGCCTTGAGCTTTTCGGTATTCACCGTGCCGTCGGCCATGATACAACGGCGCAGTTTCTTTTGTGTAAGCCAGAACCCGATGCGTTGGTCGAGGCGCTTTTTTTTGCCTGTGAGCGTTACAAAATCAGTGTATTTCATGGTAGCCAGCTGCTGCAGGCTGATGCTGGTATGGCCTACCGGCAACATGACATCAGCCGCCTTGCGGGGCGCCGGAGAAGGATGGACCGAAGAAAATGCCACCAGGGAAAACATCAAAGCGGATACAAGCATGAGCGTTCTCATACAGTTAATAGTTTTATTCCAAACTGAGTTTGTGTTATAAATATCTGATAAAATTCTGTAACAGCATCCTGATATAAAAAGCATGCCCGGCTGGCACCAAAATTTCAGTTAATTATTTAACGAAACCCTACAAACAAACCGCTTTTCCACATGTTGTGTATAAGTAACTTTGTATAAATGCTGTTTCAAATAATTATATTTGGAATAGACGAAGATTAGTAGTTAACAGGAACAATCCTGTATTTGTGAAACTTAAATTGATGCGCATTGACAGAAACTATAATTAGTCTCGAAACTGTAAACCCTATTGAGTTCTTCGGTGTAAACAATGGCAAGTTAGATATTCTGAAAAAGAAATTCCCCCTACTCAAGATCCTCTCCAGGGGCACCCAACTCAAACTCAGCGGATCACCCGAACAGGTTGAAAACGCCAAAGAAAAAATTGATCTGATCGTTCAGTACCTGCAAAGAAACGGGCACATGAGCGAGAACTATTTTGAACAGATCCTGGGCGGCGACGATGCCGAAACGGTGGATCATTTTATCGATCGCAATCCCAACGACATTCTTGTTTTTGGTCCCAATGGAAAAACCGTGCGCGCCCGCACCGTGAACCAGAAAAAGCTGGTGCAGGTAGCCGAAAAGAACGATGTGGTATTTGCCATTGGTCCGGCCGGTACCGGTAAAACCTATACCGCCGTTGCCCTGGCCGTAAGGGCGCTTAAAAACAAGATGGTCAAAAAGATCATCCTTACCCGGCCTGCCGTGGAAGCCGGTGAAAGCCTGGGCTTTTTGCCGGGCGATCTGAAAGAAAAGATCGATCCTTACCTGCGGCCTTTGTACGATGCGCTGGACGATATGATACCCGCCGACAAACTGGGTTATTATATGAGCACCCGCGTGATCGAAATAGCGCCGCTGGCTTATATGCGTGGCCGTACGCTGGATAATGCCTTTATCATCCTGGACGAGGCGCAGAACGCCACCGACCTGCAGATCAAGATGTTCCTCACCCGTATAGGCGCCAATGCCAAGGCGATCATTACCGGTGACCTCACGCAGATCGATCTGCCCAAGAACCAGCGCAGCGGCCTGGAAAAAGCCGTTCGCATATTGCGCAATATCGATGGTATCGCCCATATTGAGCTGGATGAGGAAGATGTGGTGCGCCACCGCCTGGTAAAAGCCATTATCAAGGCCTATGACCGGGACTTTCAGGCCGAGCAGGAATGGAAAGAGAAGAAATAGGGAATAAGGAACAGAGAAATAAGAAATGAAAAATGAGAAAGTGGAAGCCCTGCTTTCTCATTTTTCATTTTTTATTCCTTATTTCTTATTTACTTGATTGTTATATTTTTGTTGATCATGAAGAAATTAATTGCCTGTTTGCTGGTGGCCGCCCTGGCAGCCTGCCAGGAACCAACAGCAGAACGAAAAGCAGAGAACGCCCAGGATGCCGGCACCGAGTTTATCAGGGCCTCCCTGGACGGGGATTATAAAAGAGCCGAACAATACCTGTTAAGGGATACCACCAACCTGGTGCTGTTTGAGAAGCAAAAAGCCAATTACAAACAGCTTGACAAGGAAACCCAGGCCCGGTACAAGGGTGCCAGCATCAGGCCCGTTTCCATCTCGAATGTAGACGATTCTACCACCCTGTATAAATACTATCATACCGGCAACCAGGCCGATACCACCTTGTTGCGCGTAGTGCGCCACAACAACGAGTGGCTGGTAGATCTGAAATCGGTCATCAAAATGTAGGGTATGCTTTTAAAGAACCTGTTACTGGTAGGGTTGGGCGGCGGCCTGGGCAGCATGGCCCGTTTTCTTTGCCAGAAATATGTGTACGAATGGCATCCCCACTCCTTTCCGTTCGGGACCTTTTTGGTGAACGTGACTGGCTGTTTTTTGATTGGTATGTTTTATGCATTGGCCGACAGGGAACAGTGGCTTACACCCGAATGGCGCGTATTGCTGACCACCGGTTTTTGCGGTGGCTTTACCACCTTTTCATCGTTTGCCTTTGAAAATATCAGCTTGCTAAAACATGGAGAAATAGGCTATTTACTATTGTACACTTTGGGTAGCGTAGTACTGGGTATAGCTGCCTGCTGGGCAGGAATATGGCTTATTAAATAGTTTTAAACCAAACATTACATATGATCACAGTTTCCCATCCCTGGCATGGTGTGCCGCCGGGCGAACAATGCCCCCGGGTCGTAAATGCAGTTATAGAAATTCCGCAGGGCTCAAGGGCTAAATATGAAATCGACAAAGACAGCGGCTTATTAAAGCTGGACCGTATCATTTATTCTTCGTTTTACTATCCCTGTAATTATGGGTTTATTCCGCAAACCTATGGTGAAGACAGGGATCCCCTGGACATATTGGTGATCACCTCGCAGCCTGTGCAGGCCCTCTGCCTGATGCAGGCCAAGGTCATTGGTGTAATGCAGATGGTGGATAGCGGCGATGCCGACGACAAGATCATTGCCGTGGCCGCCAACGATCCCAGCGTTAACCATTACAACAATATAGAAGAAATACCCAGACATTTTTTCGACGAGTTGCGTCATTTTTTTGAAGAGTACAAGCACCTCGAGAACAAGACCGTGGTGGTAGATAAATTTGGAGATAAGGCTACGGCATTGAGTATTATTGAGGATGGGTTGAAGTTGTATAAGGAGACCTTCAGGAAGTAGGCATAAGGCATAAGGCACAAGGCATAAGGGAATACAGTGACCAACTTATGCCTTTTGCCTTATGCCTTATGCCTTCTAAAAAAATCTCTTAATAATCCGCAATTGATGCGTCCTCTGCCCGCTCTCTGTATGTACGATACCCGCATTGTCTATCTTATCGATACGCACATTGGCCGAGGCATGAATGATCTCATGATCGTTCAGCAATATGCCCACATGGGTAATACGCCCTTCGGCATCGTCGAAAAAGGCCAGGTCGCCGCAACGGGCCTCCTGTAAAAAGCCCACCACTTCGCCATTGGCAGCCTGCATCCAGGCGTCCCGTAATAAGGGAATATTAAAAAACCGATACACCATTTGGGCAAAACCGCTGCAATCGATCCCAAACACCGAACGGCCGCCCCATATATAAGAAGTATTGAGAAATAAAGCGGCCCTTTCGCGAATGGCCTCTGCCGTGGGAATGGCTTTTGCAGCATCCCATACAGCGCTGTTACCATAGTCGATACGTAAAGTTTGTTGAAGCTCGTGCGCATTGGCCGTACCAAGAACGGGCACGCCCATAGGCGCCTGTGCGGGAATGCCGTTGATGGTGACGGTATTCACCCAGCCGGCGGTCAGTAACAACTGACCGGCATCGTGCTGCCATTTATCGGTAAAAGCCAGCTGGCGGCGCTGGCACCAGCCTTCATAACCATCGTGCAGGCATTGCAGCTTTACAAAATCTTTTGTTTCTTCCAGCACGGTACCTGCTTCGGCCAGCAACAACTGGCTGCTCATTTCGCTTTCGTGCGCTGCTTCGGCGCGCAGGGGCGCTACAGGTACCCGGCATACAGCATAAGCCATACTTATTTGCAATTTTGACAGCAAATGACGTAAAAAAATGGCCGGAAATAAAATAATTTCCTGTGTGAAAAAACGGCCTTTCAGCATCTTGGATATGATAACTTAAATTCGCTTAGTGAAACCTGACCCTAATTCACATATCAGCGATCAGCAATTACTGAACTCCTTTTATTCCACCAGGGATAATTACTGGCTGGGTATATTATTACCGCGTTATACCTTACTGCTGCTGGGTGTTTGTATGAAATACCTGAAAAATGAAGAAGAAGCCAGGGACTGCGTACAGCAGGTTTTTTTAAAAGCCATTACCGAACTGCATAAATACCGGGTAGAATACTTTAAATCCTGGCTGTATATGGTGGCCAAAAACCATTGCCTGATGAAGCTGCGGAACAAATCGAAAACCCCGGCGGAAATACAGGAACAAATGGCCGTTACACCACCCGATGAAGGCAGCCTGCAGCCGCATCTTGAAAAAGACCGCCAGTTGGAATTGATGGCGGAAAGCCTGGAAGAACTGAGTAAAGAACAGAAACAGTGCGTAACTTTGTTTTACCTTGAGAAGAAGTCATACCAGGAGATCGCCGAAGAAACAGGCTTTACGCTGATGCAGGTGAAAAGCTATATCCAGAACGGGAAAAGAAACCTCAAAATACTACTCGATAAAAAAATGAACCGTTCACAAAACCAGGGACCCATGAAGTGACAGGCATGCACCATGAACAACGATTTACTAAACATATTATCCAATAGTAACAAAGACATCGACAACCAGAAGCTGATGGATTACCTGAGCGGTAAACTCACCGCCCAGGAAAAACATGAGGTAGAGCAATGGATGATCGATAATGAATTTGCCAACGAGGCCATGGAAGGGCTGGAGCAACTGGCCGGCAAAAAGAATATCCAGGGTTATGTAGACCAGTTGAATAAAGAATTACACCAGTACATCACTAAGAAAAAAGAAAGAAGAACCAAAAGGAAAATAGACAACTCCATGTGGGTGTATGTGGCCATCATCTTTATTCTTTTAATCGTTATCCTGGCCTACATGGTCATTAAAAGAACACAAGGTTAATACGCTACCTTGTTGGGTTTAGTCTTCCACTCCTCGAATACCTTTACTGCCTCCTGTTGCCCGATATTGAGCATGCTTATTTTCCTCTCCTCCATGGCACAACCCAGTTCGCGGTAGATCATAGAATCATCAAAACCCGCATCCGCAGCGTCGTGCCGGGTGGCGGCGAAATATACCTTATCGGGCCGGGCCCAGTATATGGCGCCCAAACACATGGGGCAGGGTTCACAGGAGGTGAATACCTCGCAACCGGTTAACTGAAAGGTCTGCAGGTTTTTACAGGCATCCCTGATGGCCACCACCTCGGCATGGGCCGTGGGATCGTTAAGTGAGGCCACGCTGTTGCAGCCTTTACCCACCACCTCCTCACCCTTTACAATCACGCATCCAAACGGGCCGCCAATGCCTTGGTTCATCCCTTCGCGTGACAGGTCGATGGCCATTTGAATGAATTTTTTTTCGCGTTCGGTCATAGTTCAAATGTACAAAATTGGGGGCTTAGCCCGGGTTCCGTCAACACTTGCATTATTTAAATAATATCTCTATCTTCCCCGCCAACCATTACGCTCCTCATGAAAAAAACTGTTTACTCCCTGGTTATCGCCATTGCCGCCTTCTCATGCAAACCACCCAGTTACAGCTATCTTCCCGCCGGACGCAACACCACGGCCTACAGCCGGGCCGGTGAAGGCATGGTAGGTATAGGATTTGGCACAGAAGGCTTTTCCGCACATGGCGGTGTAGCGCTTACCCCAAACGTTAGCGTGAACGGATGGATAGGCGGTATGCCCGAAGAAAACGACGGCTATACCAGCCGTGAATCGGAGATCTCCATCGGCTTTCAAACAAACCCTAACGAAAACAAGACCGTCACCAATTTTTACATCGGTTATGGAAATGGCAGCAATGAAAAAGACAAAGTGGGCTTAAGCGGTCACTATCATCGGCCCTTCCTGCAATTGCAACGTACCGGGTTCGACAAACAGCTTGGCCGTAACATCCACTTTGACGGCTGTATTGGCCTACGCGCCAATTTTCTTTTTTATGAAGGCTCCAGGGACGGTGCACCCTTCAAAGACAACCCGGTATTTTACGAGCCCTATTTTGGCGCCGCCATTGGCGGTAAAAATGTACGCCTGCAACTCATACAGGGATGGGCCATCAAACATTTTGGTGAAATGGGTTCGGGTGTGCGGGTATTTCCGTTTTTCGGTCACATTGGGTTCATTGTAAAGATCAGGAAGAACTGACCATTAACGATAGGATCTTTACCAACTCTTCTTCATCGGCCAGGAATGATCCGGCATTTGTAAGGGCAGAAGTATGAAATTCCGTGGCGCCGGTGCCTGCTATCAATGGCTGTATATTGGATGAACGCACACCCGCACCGGGCATGATGCTAATGCGCCCAGCGGCCTTTTGCACCAGCTGTTTCAGCAGCTCCATGCCTTCGGGCGCCGTATTTTTTTGCCCGCTGGTCAATATGCGCTCGCAACCGCAGGCAATGATATCTTCCATTGCCTTAAAAGGATCGGGTGTGGCATCAAACACACGATGGCAGGTAACTCCCATGGGATAGGCCCATTCCACGATGCGCTGCAAACGAGCGGTATCAATGTCACCGTTTTGAAGATGAACACCCGTTGAAATGCCATCGCAACCCAGTTGTTTACATAACAGGATATCGTTTTTGATGATGGCCATATCATCGTCGTCATAGAAAAAATCGCCGCCACGCGGACGAATGATGGGATATAGCTGGATGCTTATTTTTTCGCGTACCCGTTTTATAACGCCATAACCGGGTGTAGTGCCGCCCTCCATGGGGTTATCGCATAACTCCACACGGGCCGCTCCCACTTTTTCGGCAATAAGGCATGATTGAAAATTATAGGCGCAAACTTCTAACTGCATATGCTAATAAATACTCTTTGACCGGTAAATTTTTTCTTCCTTCCCGGTTTTCACGGCATAGGTAAATCCTTTCTGTAAGGCATAAGCGCCAAATTCCCCTTTTTTATTCAGCGCCACAAAACCTACCTGTACTTTTTTTGCTTTGGCCGGGTTGCGGCTGATAATACGCTCCACGGCTTTTTTACAGGCAGCATCGGGTTTCAATCCCTGCCGCATCAGTTCCACCACCAAAAACGAACCCACCACGCGTATCACTTCTTCGCCCACACCGGTAGATGTGGCCGCGCCTACTTCATCATCCACATACAAACCCGCGCCAATGATGGGTGAGTCGCCTACCCTGCCGCGCAGTTTATAAGCCATACCGCTGGTAGTACAGGCGCCGCTGCAATGGCCGTTGGCATCCATGGCTATCATACCAATGGTATCGTGGTTATCAGGTCCGCCGGGCATGGACGGATCGTTTTTATACAACTTATTCTCGATATTCATCACCGGCTCGTATTTCGATGTTTTGAGCCATTCCTTCCATTTTGCTTCGCTTTCCGGTGTCAGCAGGTTTTCTTTTTTGAACCCATTGTCCAATGCAAACTGCAAGGCGCCATCACCCACCAATACCACATGCGGTGTTTTTTCCATCACCAGCCTGGCCACTGAAATGGCGTGTATGATATGTTCCAGGCACATCACCGATCCGCAATTATAATGTTCATCCATGATGCAGGCATCGAGTGTAACACGGCCATCGCGGTCGGGTAAACCGCCATAACCAACAGTTTGGTTATTAGGATCGGCTTCGGGAATTTTTACACCCGCTTCCACGGCATCCAGTGCGCGGCCGCCTTTTTGCAAAATCTCCCAGGCGGCCGCATTGGCTGCCTTTCCAAAGTCCCAGGTTGATATAACAATGGGATTATTTTTAACAGCCTTGTGAGGCGTGCCGGTTTGTGCCGGTAGCTTTTTACCGGCCAGCACAGCCAATGAACTGCACAGGGACGACTGCAAAAAATGTCTGCGCGATGCCATTTGTGTATATTTCAACTTATTTTTAATCCTCTAAAATTAAGGGGTTAACATGAAAAAACTTTTTTATTTCAGTTATCGCCTTGCTTTCGTCGACATACTCATGGTCAGGGCAATTCGGCCGCCTGTGGATCCATAAAAACTATGAAGTGGACCGCAACCGTCGGCAGTTTATTAACATCTATACCTGTGACGGCAGCGATTTTCAAAAAGCGGCCATCCGCATCTTCCACGGCGCGGACGATAGTAGTAATATCGTTTTACCGGTATTACAGTAATTTTAACCCAAAATAAAAAGCCTGATGCGTATACGCCCCTGTTTGCTCCTCACGGGATTATTGATGACCGGTACAATGCCCTTTATAGCGCTTGGACAAAATAAAACCCTCCGGTTGCCTGTAAAAAACCAGGCTATTTATTTGCTCAATGTGCAATCGTATTTGAATATTCAACCCGGCGATACCCTGCTGATACCAAAAGGTCAAAAGATCCGGTCGTTTAAAATGAGCGGATTACACGGTACGCAGGAAAAGCCGGTGGTGATCATGCAGGAAGATACGGCCGACCGCATCGGTGGCTATAAGGCCTATGCATTTGCCATGGTGAATGCCACCTTTGTCAAACTATATCATATTCATGTGGATGGCGCCCATACCAATGAAGGCATTGGCATACACATGGGCAGGGGCTGCAGCGATTTTACGATTGAGAACTGCAGCAGCGATAATAACGGCGTGGGTTTTCAATGCAAGGTAACACCGTTTAAAAACGATCCCGGATCGGTATATCCCACCCCCATGAAAAATATCAGGATAGAAAATTGTTCGGCATCCAATAATAAGGCCGAAGGTTTTTATATCGGGTATTCGGCAGGCGCCAAAGACACCGGTTTAAAAGCCATCCTCATCGATGGTTTATACATGAAAAACATCAAAGCCATCAACAATGGCTGGGATGGCATACAAATTACCCGTGCAAAAAATTTTACCGGTAAAAACTTCTATGTATCCGGTTATGGCGCCAGCCGCACATTCGGACAAAACTCCGGAATTGCAATACAAACCGATGTAACCGGTTCGCTCGATGGATTTGAAGTGAGCGATGGCGAGGGCGCCGGCCTGACCATATTTGCACGCGACAAATTGCATTTACAAAACGGCAAACTTAAAAATGTGGGAAAAACATCAACGGGGGATGGTATTTATGTAAATGATTTTCCTACCGGTTACAGTTTGCCGCCGCTGCAATTGTACCTGGAAAATATTACCATCGATGGATACAGCCGTTTTCCCGTGAACGTGGTAAACCGTTTCAAAACGATGAAACCGGGTAGTTTTAAAAATGTACAGTTCAAAAACGGCGCATCGGGAAAAGGCATTGCCGATTTTTCAGGCTCAGCCAAAACAAAATAAAAAAAGCCCCCGGGGCATTGGATGCCCCGGGGCTTGATGAATAGTTGTCCTCTCTTATTTGATCTTTACTACCTGTTTGGTCTCTGTCCAGTCACCGATGGCGCACCGGATGAAATAAGTACCTGTACCGAGTTTTTCGAAGGGCACCAGCACCTGTATCAGGTCACTGTTCTTGGTTGTTTTGATCTCCTGCCTGAGAGCGCCCGACCTGTCGAATACCTTTACCGTCATCTGGCCTTTGTGCCCGTTGTTCAACCGCACCTGCAACTGGTCCTTTACCGGGTTGGGATAGGTTTCGAATTCCAGCTTACCCGCTCCGGCGGCGCCATCCCCACTGCCTGGCTGTTCGGCTGTAAACGAGGCCGCCACACGGGCTGAGGCAGTGCTGGCACCGGTTTCTATGATCGTAAAGCCATTCAAATAATTCCAGATATTGTTCTTGTAAATACCTACTACAATTTCACCATTTGCAGCGGGCGTTATATCGGTAAACGATGCTTTATAGGTAGCGTTGTTGTATGTATTCACCTCCCTTGATACACCATTTATTTTGAAAGTGGTAAACACACCGGGGCTGTTCCTGCTGGCATACAGGTGAATGGTGTATTTTTTCGAAGCAGACAAGCCTGTAATCTTCAAAGTTCTGTTAACCGAAGAATAACTCATAGTACGCAATACTTCGGTAGGTGCTATTGGACCGCTCACATAAGGCACACCATTGTCCCTCACCTGCTGGCTATGGCTTAATACCGCCCTGATGGCGGAGTTGCTTCCGTCGGAATACCTGAAGTAACCCGAGGCCACTTTGATGGATGCGTTATTGCCGGGCGCCGTCACTACATTCCAGTTATTCCATTGCACATTGTTATAGGGATTGGAACCGCCGTATACATTCACGTTCACATATTTCAAAGTTGGCGTACCGGGGCTGCCGATATCACCGGACGGGGCTGCGTTTACAACCACCCTCACCTGGTCGGTTGCCGAAGCGCCTTTATCATCGGTTACTTTTAACTGGAACACATAGGTACCTGCTATCAGCGTAGTTACCGACGTGCTGGCGCTGGATGCACTGGAAATGGAACCGCCGGAAGGACCGGATACTTTGGTCCATGCGTAGCTGGCAATACGGCCGTCCGCATCGGCGCCCTTGCCGCTCAATTGTACCGAATTGGTGGGCAAGGTCAGGTATTTATCACTACCCGCCTCGGCTGTGGGAGCCTGGTTGGGTGGTGGTGCGGGCGCCGTTCCCGTAGTGTATTGCAACATCCATTCATAAATATTCATTCCGTTTTCCCTGAAATTGGGATCATAGGTCTTTGTCCATGCATCATGACCGCTTACGTTAAAAATGGTCTTTTTAGCTATGGCATTGGGCTTTCGCTGTTTTATAAGTGTAATAAAATCGTTGGTATACGATACCGGCACCTGCGGGTCGCCACTATTGTGCGTGGCCCATACGGGCGTATTGCCATCGGCTACGGCATATGCCCTGAAGTTGGCGGGATACACTGCACCGCATACGGGTACTATGGCAGCCAGCCGTTGATTGTATGCAGCATCTGCGGCAAAGCTCCAGGTGCCGCCACCGCCCATACTTAAGCCGGTAACATAAATACGCCGGGTGTTTACGCGATAGGTTCTTACCGCGTAGTCGATCACCGCATTGATATCAGCAGGCGTTGGCCACGCTGTAAACTGCGGACTGATGACGATAAACCGGTGCGAAGCACCATTCACGGTAAACGAAGTGGGGAACTTTCCTTCCTGTATCAGTTTTGGAAGCCCGTTCCTTAATACACTCGGCAATGTACTGGAATTGCCGGCGCCGAGTTCGCCCAAACCATGCAGAAATACGATCAGCGGGTAGGTTGTACCTGAACTATAACCTTGTGGCAAATACTCATAGAAGGCATGAACGTGGGAATTGATGGTAATGTACTTTGCAGTTTGTACCTGAGACAACACATTGCCACCGCTGATAACAAGAAATAACAAAGCGCCCATTAAGCGCCACTTCATTGTAGAACTTTTCATGGAATCAATAAATTAGGTGGTAAGAAAATCAGGTCTTCTTTAGGGAACAAGAGAAGGAATAACGGTCACGGAATGCCGTAATGGGCATCTAAAAATATGCCAAACAACCATGATGTATCATGTAAACAGGTAAAACAACAGAAGAAATAACAGCGGGTAAATAGTTCTATGTATCAATGTGCACGTGGCACATAAATTTCTATAAAGCTGTCGCTGCTACCACGGCGTGGAGCATGGAATGAATCTATCAGTTCATAATGTGTACGCAACGTATCGCGTACCCTGAAAGGATAGAAGTTATTATTCCTTGGCATGTATTCATACATCACCAGGTCGTAATAATTGTTGATGATTCTGCCTTCATATATTTCCGCCTGCTTGTTAAACATCCCCACACCGAGGTGATACCACAATGGTAATTCTCCGTTTTGTTCCAATTCGTAGGGCATCTCCACCGCCAAAGGCGTCAATTCCGTCATGTTAAGCACCTTGATGTTTCTGTTGTTCTTCACAATATCCATCTGCATCAGCCTTTCTATGCCGGCTACGGTTTGAGGTGGCATCTTCACGTTTTTGAAAGCAGGCAGCTTGCTGTATGTCCAGGTATGTTCAGGCACGCTTGATGTATCGGTGGCGAGCATATAATTTTGTTTGTTCACTATATTCTCACCGGTTTCACTATATGTAATACCATGAACAGCCGATCCAGTGCCCAGGAAGCGTTGTATATATTTCCAGAATGTGCCGCTCCACCACAACAATACACCCAAACTGCAGGTGACCACCATCTTTGTTGATTCAAATTTTAAATGAGACGGCGCGGGCACTACGCTAAGAAGGAATGCAATAGCAAAACTGTGGAAGAAGATATTGTTATCTGGTGGCGTATAACTGGTTTCCTGGAAGATGGCCGCCTCAACCAGAATGGCCAATGTAAGCAGCGTGAACATTACCTTTTTTTTATCCTGGAAAAATTCCATCAGGCTTCTATACCTGATCACCAGGAACAGCGCTGCCAGGAATAGGTAGAACTTGATCCATTGCGACGATATGAAAAATTCGTTGCTGATATCCATCACCGACAGGCGCGCCGTATGGGGCGGTTGTCCGTGATTGAACCAATAACCGAATCCATGATTGATAAAGGGAAGAATGATGATGACAAATATCAACGCAAAGCTGCCTGCATATAACAACAGCGCCTTCCATTTTTTTTCGAGAAAACCATGACAAGCTAATAGAGCACAACCAATTAAAAGGGTCATGCCGCCCCCATCCTGTTTCGTCAACAGCGAAAACACATTGAACAGTGCAGCCAGCACCAGCCAGATGACCGCTGTACGTTCCCGGTGATATTTTATGTACCGGCATATAAAGGCCAGGCACACCAGTTCATACACGATCACGGAGTGATTGTACCAGGGCCAGAAATTGAAAAAGGAATAGGAAATACAAAACAACAATACCGCTACGAAACGGATCCCGTAGTTTACATCCAGGTTTTTCAGGATGGCGCGGAAAGATACGCCGGCTATAATATTAATAAATACCTGCGCCTTCACCAGGGTGATAAGCTGTGGTCCGAAAATTTTGAAAAAAATGGCCGGGATAACCCAGTACATGCCACCCAGCGGTGTACCAAAATCACGATATGGAAGCTGCCCCTGGCTGAGCCGGTAAGCCCCTTCCCAGGATAGGAAAATATTGACCCTGTAAGGAAAACTGGTGAATAAGGGCACCGAGGCCAGGACGATGATGATCAAATATTCCGCTACGCTCAGGGTTCTGACTTTCATATCATTGCTGGGTTAAAGAGAGTTGGCGGCAAAATTAAATAAACACCCTGCAATATGCAACCTAACCCCATTAAACATAGAAAAAATCTATACTGCTGGCATATTTGATTTTTAGTTTGTACCTTGCGCTTAATTTTGTTATACAGTGGCCTACCTTAAACTCTTACGCCCTAAAGACTGGGCTAAAAATCTGTTTTTATTCATACCCACTTTCTTCGCCGGCGAGATATTTAATGCGTCTGACCTGTGGTTATTGATCGGTGGCTTCTTTTCTTTCAGCTTCCTGGCCAGCAGCATATATATACTAAACGACTATCGGGACATAGAGGACGACCGCAAACATCCTGAAAAAAAGCATCGCCCGCTGGCTTCGGGAGCGGCCAAACCAGGCGTTGCCCTTGTTATTTGTATCATCCTGTTGCTGGCGGGTGTAGGACTGGGCGTGCTGCTCGACCCAAGCCTGAAATACCTGTTCATATTAAGTATTTATTATCTCCTTAACCTGGGTTACTCTTTCGGGTTGAAGAACGTATCTATAGTAGATATCCTCATCGTTGCCGCGGGATTTGTGTTGCGTGTAAAAGGCGGAGGCGTTCTGGCCGAGGTGCAAACTACCGGATGGCTGATCATTATGACCTTTCTGCTGGCCCTTTTTATGGCCATCGCCAAAAGAAGGGACGACGTGTTGTTAAAGGTAAATACCGGCATGGACATGCGCAAGGCAGTAAAAGGATATACCCTCGATTTTTTAAACGTGATGCTGGGGTTGGTTTGCGCCATCATCATTGTATCATACATCAACTATTCCGTATCCAGCCAGTTGCACCTGAAATATGGGCACCGCCTGTATTACACCTCCCTGTTTGTAATCGCGGGCATCATGCGTTATCTTCAGATCACATTCGTTTTCAACAACTCCGGATCACCCACCAAAATTTTATATAAAGACCGTTTCATTCAAGCCACCATCGTTCTATGGATAATCAGCTTTTACGTGATCTTATATTTAAAGGACATTACCGTTTTTGACCGGTAGCCATGTCCTGCTGACCAAAAAACAAAAAGATGAAAAAGCAAATTGCGAATTGGGGCAATTATCCAGTGATCTCGGCCGAGGAGCATTATTTTTCGCAGGATGAGCAATTGACGGATCTTTTAAGAACGAACTGCCCGGTTATTGCCAGGGGCAATGGCCGCTGCTACGGCGATGCATCATTGAACAACCATTTTAACATCTCCACGCTCAAATACGATAAGGTGCTGGCCTTCGACACCAAAGAAGGCATATTCGAATGCCAGGCCGGTGTAACCCTCGACCAGATACTGGAAGTGATCGTTCCCAAAGGATGGTTCCTTCCTGTTACGCCGGGCACCAAGTTTATCACCGTGGGCGGCGCCGTGGCCTCTGACGTGCATGGAAAAAACCACCATGTAGACGGCGCATTTTCGAACCAGGTCATCGATATGGATGTGCTCACCTCCAAAGGCGCCATCACCTGCTCTGCTACCAGGGAACCCGATCTGTACTGGGCCACCTGCGGGGGTATGGGTTTAACCGGTATCATCACCCGGGTTAAATTCAGGTTGAAGAAGATTGAAACTTCCTATATCAAACAAAGACAGATTAAGGCCAGGAACCTGGACGAAGTATTGAAATTGTTTGAAGAATACAAAGACTATACGTATTCCGTGGCCTGGATCGACTGCCTGAAAAAGGGCGACAGCTTCGGCCGCAGCATTTTAATTTTGGGAGAACATGCCACCTTGCAGGACCTGCCGGAAAAATTCAGGAAAGACCCGTTGCAGCTTCCGCAAAAAAAGAAACTGACCATTCCCTTCAACCTGCCATCTTTTGTGTTGAACACGTTTACCGTAAAAGCTTTCAACATGCTGTATTATGGCAAGAACCTGAAAAAGCAGATCGATAACGTGGTTTCTTATGAACCCTTCTTTTACCCGCTCGATGCCTTCCTGCACTGGAACCGGGGTTATGGCAAGGCAGGTTTTGTACAGTACCAGTTTGTGCTGCCGCTGGAAAAAAAAGACGGCCTGGTGGCCATATTGAAACGAATCAGCGATAAAGGCTGGGGCTCATTCCTGGCCGTGCTGAAAGTATTCGGCAAACAGGATAGCCTCATTTCTTTCCCGATGGAAGGATACACGCTGGCGTTGGATTTCCCTGTGCGTAAGGGCTTGTTTGATTTCCTGAACGAACTGGATGCCCTGGTGCTTCAATATGGCGGACGCATATACCTGTCGAAGGATGCCCGTATGAAACAGGAAGTTTTTTGGACAAGCTATCCCAACGTACATCGTTTTTCCAATATCATCAAACACTATAACGGCGAAGGCCAATTCAAGTCCTTGCTGTCTGACAGATTGCTGCTAACAGAGAGTAAATAAATTATTCATGCCTACTGTTTTAATTCTGGGCGCAGGGTCTGATATGGCCGTGGCGCTGGCGAGACATTTTGGATCGGAAAAATACAATGTGCAACTGGCAGGCAGGAACCTGCCGGCCCTGCAGGCTTTGCAAAACGACCTGGAAATTCGTTATGGGATATCGGCCAAAGCCTATGCATTCGATGCTATGGACTTCAACAGCCATCGGGCATTCTACGATCAGTTAGATACCAGTCCCGATATTACCATTTGTGTGTTCGGTTACCTGGGCAACCACCAACTGGGGCAAACCAATTGGCAGGAAACGAGTAAGATCATTCACAGCAATTATACAGGTGCCGTATCTATCCTGAACATCGTTGCGGAAGATTATGCCAAAAAACGGAAAGGTGTCATCGTCGGCATCAGTTCCGTAGCCGGTGAACGCGGCCGGCAAAGCAACTACCTGTATGGTAGCGCCAAGGCCGGCTTTACCGCCTACCTGAGCGGGTTACGCAACCACCTGTTTCAATATGGCGTACATGTATTAAGCGTACAGCCTGGTTTTGTATACACCAAAATGACCGACAACCTGAAACTGCCGCCCTTGCTTACGGCCACTCCCGGCCTGGTGGCAAAATCTATAGCCAAAGCCATTAAAAAGAAAAAGAATGTGCTGTATGTTAAATGGATGTGGCGCTATATCATGCTGATCATTAAATTAATTCCCGAGCCTGTTTTTAAAAAAATGAAACTGTGAAGAAGATCGCCTTTTTTGATTTCGATGGCACCATTACCAAGAAAGACACCTTGCTGGAATTTATCAAATTCAGCAAAGGCAGGCTGGCCTTTTATGCCGGCTTTCTAATCAACATGCCTTACCTGGCGGCTTTTAAATTGGGCATCATCAGCAATCAAAAGGCTAAAGAGAAAGTACTGGCACATTTTTTTAAGCATGTCACCATTGATAGGTTCCAGGAATATTGTGAGCAGTTTGCAGCGCAGCGCATACCCGCCTTGTTAAGACCCGGTGCTATAGAAGAGATCAACCAATTGGTGAGCAAAGGCGTGGAAGTGGTGATCGTGTCGGCTTCACCTGAAAACTGGATCAGGCCCTGGACGAACGCCATGCAACTGCAACTGGTGGCCACCCGTCTACAGGTAGTGAATAACCGGTTGACCGGCAGGATATTCGAATGTAATTGCCATGGACAGGAAAAAGTAAGGCGTATCCGGGAGCATTACGTACTGGATAACTATGTAGAGATATACGCTTACGGCGATTCCAGGGGCGATTTGCCCATGCTTTCCCTGGCAACCAAGCCCTCCTACAAACCATTTAGATAAACACTTAGAGTATGGCGAAACTGATATATTTATATTATTTTTGAGTGTTTCTGATATTGTACTTATTCCTTGCTCGCAGTTCTCCAACTTTTCGTTGCAATATCCCATTTAAATCCAGCTCTGATACCGAATCCAATTGCCTATTGTAAGTCATTAACTTATAATCGATATTGCATGAAAAGAAACACTACACTTCTGGCGTATGTGCTTACGCTTACTTCTTTATGCCATTTTGCAAATGCCCAGAATGCCGGAGATTTCCGCAGTAACCAAACAGGAACGAATTATTTATGGACACTCAATACCAACTGGGAAGTGTACGATGGCACCACCTGGGTAACGCCTGCGGCAGGCGTTTATCCTACGGCATCCACGGCAGGTGTGATTACGATCAGGGATGATGATAGCCTGACTATAACCGGCGGCACCTCCTTTGCCATTGACCAGGTAGTTATAACCGCCAACGCAATACTGTCTATTTTCAGTGGCACTTTTACGTTGGATGACGATCCAGGCGGTGAAGATCTGATAGTGGATGGCCGTTTATATATTGGAACTAACACCGGTATTCTGAACGGTTCGGGATCCATTCTTGTAAACAACACGGGATGGCTATTCGTAAGAAATTCGGCTCGTTTGCAGGTGGCCTCAACAGTGAATAACGGGTACTTCGAAACCACCAATAATGCCTTCCTGGAAACCGGCAGTTTTACGAACAATGGCTTGTTCAACTGGGGCGGCGGCGGCAACAATGCCATTGCCCTCAATAACGCTGCGCAGCTTAACAATAACGGCACATTCCAACTTATTGGCACAGGCAATCGCACCATCAATTCAAACGGGGGCGTCTTCAATAATAATACTACCGGCATTATAAACAACAGTGCGGGTTTGGCCTTTACTATTGTACCCAATGTTACTTTCGACAACCAGGGCGATATACAGGGAACAGGCATATGGAGCCTCCCAACTGCCGCCACCAATACGGGCACTATAACACCAAAAGGTGGAACTTTAAGGGTTAATGGCAGTTTTATTTCGGCCAAAGACATTGAGATCAACGCCCGGCCGCTTAATATCGTGGAGGTAAGTGGCATCCCCAATGTTGATCTTTCTACTACTACGCTTACAGTAACGGATGATCCCGCCGTCCCGGTGGGCGAACATACCATCATGACCGTACAAAGCGGACAGGCCGCCAATTTTGTTGGCCCGTTTGGCGCTGTAAATCTCCCTTCCAACTATGGAAATTTGCAGATAACAAACAAAGCCATCACGGTCGAAAAAATGTCTACCGTTCCTTTAACCTGGGGCTCATTCACCGCCCGTCAAAACAACGGCAAAGTGGCCTTAAACTGGACCACCCTGCAGGAAATAAACGTATCACACTTTGTGGTTGAGCACTCCACCGATGGACTGAAATATATTTCCATTGGACAGGTAGCAGCCATTGGCAACAGCAACGATAAAAACGCCTATGCCTTCGAGCATGCCAGCCCCCAACACAACGGAAGAAACTTCTATCGTATACTGGAGGTTGACGTAGACGGAAAATCTGAATACTCGGTAGTACGCACCATTAAAATGGGCGATAACAGCAGCGCCACAATCGCCATCCGCAACAACCCGGTCGTAAATGGCGTGCTGGTACTGGAAAGCGATATTACCAATGCCCGCGCCCTGATTACCGGAATCAATGGCGCCGTAGTACAGGAAATCCGCCTGCACCAGGGTATCAACAACATCGATGTAACCCGGTTACCGGCAGCTATGCATGTAATAACGGTATTTGACAGCAAAACCAGGATATTCACAGGAAAGTTTATAAAGAGATAATAACGTTTAAAAAAAGAGCCGGGTCCCAATTGAGACCCGGCTCTTTTTTATGCTTATAATCTTAGTGTATTACCACGAACTTCTTCACTACCGACAGGCTTCCATCCTCTGTTTTTAAAGTCAGGTAGTACATTCCGCTCCTGAACAATCGCACATCGATGGTTCCCTGTACCGAATACTGTCCGCCACCGATCTTTTTCATTAGTACCAGTGCGCCTCTTTCATCATGCACGATCACGGCCACCGGTTTGTTATCGATAAAGCCATCGTACCTGAAGTTCAGGTCTTCCCTGGCCGGTACAGGATACAACTTCAGGCTGCCATTTGAATTACCACCGGGATTAACCACTTTGATGGTCACCGTAGCGGTTGAAGTAGTCCCTTTATTATCCTTCACAGTCAGTTCAAACACATACTCACCATTTACCAGGCCATTTACGGCGGTGGTGGCTGAGCTGGCGTTAAGGATCACTGCGGTGGAAGGTCCGGACTTCTGTTTCCACTGGTACGACTGGATATAACCATCCTCATCCGAAGATTGAGAACCATCCAGCCTGGCCGAATCCAGGGGTAAGGTAATCACCTGGTCTGCACCGGCATTGGCTTTGGGCACCTTGTTATCAGGTACTTTACCATCCACTACAATACTTACCCTGTCTTTTGCAGACATACCCTCGTTGTCTGTCACGGTCAATTCCATAACATAGGTGCCGGCAGCCATGGATGAAAGGGCCGGGCGGGCTGTTTTATCATTCAATATCACAAAGAGGTTCGGTCCTGATATTTTGGTCCATTTATACGACACGATCTGGCCGTCTGCGTCATACGACCCGCTGCCATCCAGCACGATCGAGTTGGCGGGATAGGCGATGGTGGTATCACGGCCGGCATTGGCAACAGGCGCTTTGTTGGCCTTCTTTTCCACGGTTACCTTTACCACATCTTTACCCGTAGCGCCTTTATTATCGGTAACCGTCAGTTCGAACTCGTACACGCCTTCTGTTAAATTGGTAATGTCGGTATTAGCCGAATTAGGACTTACGATGGTATAAGATGCGGGTCCGCTGATCTTTCTCCACTGGTATTTTACAATGGCGCCATCGGTATCGGTACCACGTCCGCTCAGGTTGGCGCTGTTGTCAGGTAGTGATATCACTACATCCAAACCGGCATTCGCCGTTGGCGCTTTATTGGGCGCGGCTTGCACGATCACTTTTACAGTGGCTTTGCCGGTGGCGCCTTTATTATCGGTTACGGTGAGCTCAAATTGATAGGCGCCCTCGGTGAGATTGCTTACCGTGGTGGCCGCCTTATTGGGACTGCCGATCTGGAACGAGGCAGGCCCGCTGATCTTCTTCCACAGGTAGCTTACGATGGTGCCGTCGCTATCGGCGCCGGAGCCGTTCAGTTCTGTGCTGTTTTTGGGCAGTACGATGGTAATATCAGTTCCGGCATTGGCCGTTGGCGCTTTGTTGGGAGCCGGTTTTACAATTATTTTTACTGTGTCTTTACCGCTGGCGCCTTTGTCGTCTTTGACGGTTAGCTCAAACTCATACGTACCTTCGGTAAGTGCACTTACCTGGGTGGTAGCAGCATTGGGGCTACCTATCTTATAAGACGAAGGCCCGCTGATCTTCCTCCACTGGTAGCTGGTGATGGCGCCGTCGCTATCGGTACCAGTGCCGTTCAGGGTGGTACTATTCTGCGGAAGTGTGATGGTTATTGCTGTTCCGGCATTGGCAACGGGCGCTATGTTGGGTACTACCGGAGTTGGTGCTACTACCACTTTCACGGTGTCTTTGGCAGTGGCGCCTTTGTTATCGGTAACTGTCAGTTCGAATTGGTATTCACCTTCTTCCAGGTTGCTCAACTGGGTGCTGGCGCTGTTGGCGTTGGCCAGGTTATACGAAGCAGGACCGGAAATCTTTCTCCATTGATAGCTGGCGATGGCGCCATCGGCATCGCTGCCGGAACCGTTCAGCACCGTGCTGTTATCGGGCAACTCAATAAATTTGTCTTCACCGGCATCAGCTACGGGCGCCTTGTTGGCGGCAGCGTTTACTGTTATCACCACGGTGTCTTTGGCGGCTGCGCCTTTGTCGTCGATCACCACCAGTTCAAACTCATACACGCCTTCCTCCAGGTCAGATACAACAGCCGTGGCCGAAGTAGCGTCGTTCAGTTGGAAATTATTCGGACCGGCAATCTTCGACCACTCGTAACCGGCAATGGCGCCGTCGGCATCGGTACCCGAACCTGCCAATTTAATAGTATCTACAGGAAGTGTGACGGTCCTGTCGGCGCCGGCATTGGCAACAGGCAGGCGGTTACCGGGATGTACGGTGATCACCACGGTATCTTTGGCAGATGCGCCTTTATTATCAACTACCAACAATTCAAATTTATACACCCCTTCGTCCAGTTCTGAAAGAACGGCGGTTGAGGTGGAACCGTTGGTGATTTTCACATTATCAGGACCGTCGATTTTTGTCCACTCATAGCTGGCAATGGAGCCATCGGTATCGGTGCCCTTACCGGCCAGTTTTACGGTATCTACCGGTAAGGTAACAGACCTGTCGACACCGGCATCGGCAACCGGCGGTTTGTTGGGAACCGGTTGTACGGCTATATCGGCCAGTCCGATATTCCGATTCTTGTATTCATCGCCATCCACCAGGCGATAATCGTCCGGGGGATATGTATAGGTTTGGCCATCGCCCGACCAGGTCACCAACTCCCAGTAATCATCAGTCTTGCCCTGCGGCATATGGCCATGGTTATTCGACACTTTGCTCCTATAGGTTTTGCTCAGGAAGGTTACATAGTCTCCTGCCTGGAAAACGATGGGGGAATTGAATTTAACACCGGTGGGATTGGCAAATTCATCTTTCCAGGTATTGAAAATAAAATCACCCCATTCAGTCAGTTTGGAAAAATCGAAACTGGCTGGCCAGCCGCTATTTACAAAGTTGGGATTATTGATAGCGCTTACGGCATTGTTGGAAAGTATGGAGCCTCCGGATGTCAACACACTTTTTGTACCATCGCTTTTATTATCACGGAAGGTTACCGGTAGCCCATTGGCAATTTTTATGAGGGTATTGGTGTTTACGCCACGCGAATCGGAATAGATTTGATCGGCTGTAAAACTGAATCCGCCAAAATAGTTGCTGTCTATTTTAACGATCATAGTGGGTAACGCATCGCTGTTCTTGAAATAGCCTCCTATATTACCCGACCCGTACTTTATAAGGTTATTGCAGATGTATATGGAGTCGTTGGCAGATGGCTGGCGGTTTTTGGAACCCACAAAAGTGTTGAACGAATTATTGCCGGCGCCCAACAAGATATTGTTCCTGAACTGCTGGTAACCGGCCCGGTAACCCAACTGGGCGCCATTGTCCTGGTAGTTTGCAAAAGTACTTCTGCGGTTATTGGCAGAATTGATGAATACGTTGTTCCTGACAACGGAGCCGTATCCTATCTGGTTGAATTGGAAGATTTCATTTCCGGCGTTCACAATACGCACATTCTCGAACCGCATATTGTTAAACTGGTGCTGGGGATCGCCGCCTGTGCTTCCAATATATACGCCCTCGCCATGAATATCATGTATATACAGGTCGTGAATGTAGAAGTTGTTATAATCTTTGGTGCTGCCGTCGTCCTTGATCATCATGGCGGTAAAATGTCCATTGGCAATCTCCAGGTACTCGATCTCGAGGCTATCCGTTTGCTCTCCCCATATGCGGAGGCCGGAAGACGAGAGCGAGCCCCATGCTGCATTGGCGAAAATGCCGTACTTACCGCGGCTGAACGCATAATTGCCTTTATCATGACCCTGGAAATTAACATCGCCTGAAACACCTGGCACATATTTCCCGGTGATCTTGGCGCCCACTGCATTCGATATTTGCAGGCCCATGGTTTCAACCTGGCCATCGTAATTGGTGATGATCACCGGGTTGTCCCTGGTGCCTCTTACCGTACCAGGAGCAAAGTCGAGGCGGATCATGCGGTACCGGCCGCCGCGAATCAATATTTTCTGACCTGCTTTCAGGGAAATCTGGCTGGTGGATAAAACGTTGATCTCAACCGGACCTCCGGAAATCGGACCGTTATTGGCGCCGTCGATAATCAAATCGCCGATCCTGGCGGTAGGTATTTTCGCTATATCGGCTGCAGTGGCCACATGCCATCCTTTGGAGTCGGAATTACGGGGAGGCATTTTACCCCAGTCTACAAATATCGTAGTGGTATCCTTACTTGTACAACCCTGGGAGTTGCTCACGGTGAGTTCATATTTATATCCACCGTCCTGGTGGGGCAATATCATTACGTCTGCCTTGCTTTTATCGGCATTTTTCAGATTCGATTTCCAGGGCGAAGAAACTGAAGTAAGCAGCCTCCATCTATAATTAAGTTGCTGGCCGGTAGAACCGCTGCCGTCGAGCATGGCCGAGGAAGCCTCGCCCCGCACGATGGTTTGGTCCGGACCGGCATTCGCCTTGCAGGCATTACCTGTTGGTGCTGGATTTACCTTCACCACTACCTGGTCTTTTGATGTGGCGCCTTTGTCGTCGGTGGCGCTGAATTCAAATGTATAGGTACCAGCCTCCAGGTTGGTGACGGTGGTTTGATTGTTGCCGGGAGAGGTGATGTTGAAGTTGGCAGGTCCGTCTGTTTTGGTCCATTCCTTTTTTGCGATCGTTCCATCTGCATCGGTAGCCGTTGCATTCAGGGTCACAGTGTTGACAGGTAAGGTGATCGTTTGGTCGATGCCGGCTGCTACCACAGGAGGCTCATTCACGGGTGTGCCGGAGCTGCCCCTTGTTTGGGTCAACATCCACTCGTATATATTCAGGTTATTCTCTTTATAGTTGGGATCGTATGCCTTTGACCATGCATCGTGGCTGGCAGAATTAAAAATAGTCAATTGCGGCCTGGGGGTCATGGCAGGTACAACCCCCATGAGGCTGTTGTACCAGTTTTGCGACCAGGTTACCGACACGGTAGGGTCGCCATCGTTATGGAAGATCTTGATAGGCAAATTGGCATTAGCCAGAATGGTAGCGCCGGGTTTGGAGGCATTCATATTACCGCATACAACGGCCATGGCTGCCAGGCCGTTGGCGTATTGCTGGTTGGCAATAGAATAATGCCAAAGTATTCCGCCACCCATACTAAGTCCGGTTAAATAAATGCGGTTCTCATCTACCCTGTACTTCGCTTTAATGTTGTTTAGCATTTCATTGAAGACGGGTGCATCGCGCCATTGCCCTGTAAATTGTGGCGAAATAACAATAAATGAAAACTCTTGCCCGTTTACAGTAAAACTCGTAGGGAATTTCTGCTGTTGGATCAATTTTGGTGGACCGTTCACCAATACCTTTGACAATTGAGTGGTTCCGTTTCCACATTCTCCAATGCCATGAATGAATACGATGAGCGGGTACTTTTTTGTAGCATTCGATTGATAGTCTGCAGGAAGCCACTCATAATAACCCTTTACATAGGTGCTGAGCGGCGATTGAACTGCGTTTTGCGTGGGATAGGATTGGGCGAAACCAATTTGGAAAGAACATAATAAAACGACAAATGCGACAAAACCGCTACGGGTAAGCAGGTAGTAGTTTTTCATAGTTTTCGAAGTTTGGATTTTTGGATGTTATATCACAGCAGGTATATATAGGATAATTACATATACCGGATATAATGAACTTTACCGAGAATTTTTGGATTTTGGTTGGATATCGTCTCATTGCTACTAATCATTTTGCTTGAACCAGCCAAAAAGTCTCAAATGGTATACCAAAAATTCTGTTAATATAATATGTGGGAAAACTCTGGATAAAAAGTACGAAAATTTCCCCAATTATTAAGCAATCGTTAAATGGTAACGCTTGTATAGCAATAAAATTGCATTCAAAAATACATTAATGCCATTCATCAGTTATTGCTATTAGATTACAACACATTGATGTATTTTTACCTCGCAAATAAATATATTACCTTTTAAGAAATACAGCTTCTACCCTACCCAATTAAAATGGCAATTAAGTTTATCTTTTACTTTAGTTTAGTAATAATTATTTATAGTTACGTGGGATATGGACTGCTGATCTTTGCCTGGTTGAAAATTAAAAAACTGTTTTCACGGAAAAATACGATCGTAAAAATACCCATTATACAGCCTCCCGTTACCTTGATCGTAGCAGCTTACAACGAAGCGGAGTTTATTGAAGAAAAAATTCGCAACACCCTTTCACTTAACTATCCCTCAGATAAATTATCGCTCATTTTTATAACCGATGGCTCTACCGACAAAACGCCGGAGATAGTAGCCCGATATCCATCCATTCAATTATTGCATGAACCAGGCCGAAGCGGTAAAATTGCCGCCATGCACCGGGCCATGGGACACGTAAAAACACCTATCGTTGTGTATTGCGATGCCAATACTTATCTGAATGCCGATGCCATAAAGAATATCGTGAGGCATTATGCCGATGAAAAAGTAGGTGGCGTAGCCGGTGAAAAAAAGATCATGCAAACAGGCTCTGCCGAAGTATCGGGCGCCGGTGAAGGATTGTACTGGAAATACGAATCGTTCTTGAAACAAATGGATTCCGACCTGTATACCGTGGTGGGGGCAGCGGGTGAACTGTTTTCCATACGTACTGAATTGTACGAATTCCCGGGTGAAAATGTTTTACTCGATGATTTTATCATCTCGCTGCGCATATGCGCCAGGGGTTACCGGGTAGCTTACGAAAAAGAAGCATATGCCATGGAAACCGCCTCGGCCAACCTGAAAGAAGAGAAGAAAAGGAAGATCCGTATCAGCGCCGGCGCTTTCCAGTCGATGGTGATGCTAAAGGGCTTGCTAAACTTCTTCAAACATCCCCTGCTTACCTTCCAATACGTTTCGCATCGTGTATTAAGGTGGACGCTTTGCCCGCTGTTGCTTCCCGTGCTTTTTGTAAGCAATCTCTTTTTATTGAACGAATACCCGGCCATGGTATACCGGCTTTTCTTTGCCGGTCAACTGGCGTTTTACGGCGCTGTAGTGGTCGGCTGGCTCCTGTCGCTCAGGGGCATCAAGAGCAAATTACTGTACTTCCCCTACTACTTCTTTTTTATCAACGTATCTTTGTACCTGGGCTTTTTCAGGTATTTGAAAGGCAACCAGTCGGTACTGTGGGATAAGGCAGTACGGAAAAAAATACAGGAAGCTTAACCCTAAATAAATCAACCAGTATGCAATCCGTGTTACAGGCTCTTTATGTGTTGTTTGTAATAGTCGAAATCATCGTAGCCATTTATATACTGGTACCCTTTTGGTCGCTGTGCAGTTACCTGCTTATCAGGTTATTGGGTATTAAACGTCCCTACGACCGCAAACCTTTTATTACCGATAAGAACTTCGATTACGGCATCATCATTACCGCCCACCAGGAAGTGGAATTCGTTTTTCCACTGGTTGATTCCATACTCAAACAAACCTATCCCCATTTTTACATTTACGTGGTGGCCGATGATTGCGATACCTCAAAGCTTGTTTTCGGCGACCCGCGCGTGATTATCCTCAAACCGGAACCGGCTTTGAATGCCAAAACGAGATCCATTCATTACGGCATTCAGCATTTTCAGAAAAAGCACGATGCCATCATCATATTCGATGTAGATAACCTCATTCATCCCCGCTTCCTGGAAGTGATCAATAATCATTTCAGGAAAGGATACCGGGTGGTGCAGGCCGATTTCAAGCCCAAGAATACCGATAGCAATTATGCCCGCATGGATGCCATCGGCGATATGATCGCTTTCTTTATAGACCGCGAAGCAAAAATGCGCCTGGGGCTTTCGGCGCATATCTGGGGTTCAGGCATTGCCTTCGACTACGATCTGTATGCGGGCATACTATACCGCGACGGCCTTGGCGGTTTCGATAAAAAGCTGCAGGCCCACCTGATGCTCAGCGTGCCCCGCATAGCCTTTGCACCCGACGCCATTTTATACGATGAAAAAGTAAGTTCAGGTAAAACACTTGAAAACCAAAGGGCAAGATGGATACAGTCGTATTTTAAATACTTTAAAGAAAGCTGGGTGATCTTTGTCAAAGGCCTGAAGAATTTCGATATCAACCTGGTTTATTTTGGCTTCATATTGCTGCGCCCACCATTATTTATTGTAATGGGCGCCGCATTCCTGTTTACCGCCATCAACTTTTTTATTGAACCTCCAGCATTTTGGATATGGCTGGCGGTTCTGGCCTCCTTCGTGCTGTCCTTTGCCGGTATTGTATTGATGAAAAGCAAAGATTGGCGTTATCTCAAGACCATGCTGTTTCTGCCGGGCTTTGTATTCCGTCAGGTACTGGGTCTCTTGAAGATGAAAAAGGCAAAGAAATCTTTCCTGAAAACACCCCATACCAAATTGCTGTACATCGAAGACCTGATCGGAGACACAAGGGCCGTTAAATAGACACCTGCCCTTTATTTTTTGGCTTTGTTGGGTTATACAGCCACCAAAAACCCATTCGATTAAATAGTTTAATGATGGCTATGGGCAGCAATATGGATAAAATAACCACCACGTACAGGCTGAAGTTGGGATACTGGTAATTTGTTGCCTTTAACAGAACAGTCCTCAATAGGCCACCCAGGATGATGTGCATGGAATAAATATACAGTGAATTCTTTCCAATGACCGACAGCCAGCGTATCAGATGGTAACGTTGAAGTATAAAAGAGATATTCAGGATAAGCGCCATGCCAATGAAAATGCTGCTTATTAAAAGCAGGTTTTGAAGGCTAAAAAAATCATTCTCGTCTTCGGTGATATGCATCCTGTTCATAACCAGTTTGATCAGCACAAACGCGCCCAGCAGCACCAACAGTATTTTTACAGAAGAGAATTTCCTTGCATGCTGCGGGTTCAAAAACCAGGCGCTTGCTATATCGCCCAATACAAGGTAAAAGAAAAACTTGGCTACATATTTTATCCCGAATATGAAAAAGGCATCGGGCAAAAAATAAAATACGATGTAGGCCGTGGCAGCTACCGTAAGCAAAATTGCCTTGTTAACTTTCAGGTAATATACCATTACAGCGTATACAATGGCCACGGCAAACAGTGTATACAAAAACCAGAATTGATCGGTGGAATGCGGGTCGTACAACAGTTTCAGAAAATCGGCTGGTTGCCGCGGCGTATTAGACACCTGCATCCTGTACCCGATATACTGGAATAATATCTGGATGCTGGCCCATACCAGGTAAGGATAGAATATCGTATCGAACTTATAACGGCAGAATTTTTTAAATCCCCGCTTTAACAGGCTATTCCGGATATAAATGCCCGATATTACAAAGAACAACGGCATACGGGCATAATAGATGATTTCACAGACCTTGTAAAACGTCCAGTCGAGATCCAAAGCCTCTCCCTGATGCCTGATTTGCGCAAATCCGCCGATCAGGTGACCGAATACTATCAAAATGATGGCAATTCCGCGTGCATAGTCCATCCAATCCCGCCTCGATGCGGAAACCTGTTTAAGCCCGGTGGCAGGCGCAGCCACACCCGTATGCGAAGGATTTTGCACTTGACTATTTCTTTACGCCAATAACCTGGATGGCGTTACCCTTTTTCAGATTGGAACCGAACATTCTATCGATATGCACACATAATTTACATAAAGGCAGGAACAGTAATTGAGTAACGGGGCCTCCCTTTTTCGAGAAATAGCCTAACTCCCATCCCAACCGCGAGAACCAGCCGTCGGAATAAGCTTTGTATTCGATGGCAAAGCCTTCCTTTTCAAAACGGGCAGCCAGGCCATCCAGGTCGTAGACCTGGCCAACATGTTCGTCATCCAGCCAGTCCTGGTGTTCCTTAAAGAATTTTTGAGGGAATATATTTATCTGGGTAATGTTGGGAATCTTTACCAGCAGGCGGCCGCCGGGTTTCAATTTATCGTAACAGGCTTTGAAAGGCATTTCATTTTCCCAAATATGCTCGAAAACATCGATGGCGAAAATGAAATCATAGGTACCCTGCCCAGGCAGCGTTTCTATATAATTATCATACACGGTCACGTTTGTAAACCCGCCTTTCTTAACGGTTTCTTTCAATATCTCCGCGCGTTCCTTCCATATTTCGAGGGCAGTGATCTGTACATCGGGCAACGCTTTGGAAAGCATGAAGGAGAACTCGCCCAATCCGGCGCCTACATCCATTATTTTTTTGAAGTCTTGTAAGGGCAGTCTTTTAAACAGTTTGATCACCACCAGTGAACGGGCCCAGTTGCCTATATTGGTATATCCAAACACGGTATGAACCAATTTGGATAAAAAAGGCGACTTTTTCATTCTCTCACTGGTCAGTCTTTGTGAGGTACCAAACTCAAGTTTGATAGCAGGGGAAGCTTGATTCATATGTTTGTGAGTTTAGAAGTATTTTCCAATTTGCCGATCACTTCCGACAATTCTTCCATGCGTTTATGCCACGAATTTTGTTCGGCGAAAGACAATCTTTGTAATCGTAAAGCTGATTCATCGGAAATGGAGGCGGCCAAAACTGCGGCCCGGAAGCCATCATAGGTATCAATTATGGAGATGATATTGGAGAAATCCTGTAAATAGCCAAAGTTGGTCGACACGACCGGAATACCGACCGCAAGATATTCATTTATTTTTAAAGGGTAAATACCCGCGGTAAATTCATTTTTCAGAAAGGGAATAATACCCACTTCAAAGGATGCGATCAGGGCGGGCAGTTCCTGCACTTTTTTAGCCCCCATAAATACCACGTTCGGGAATTGTTTCAGGCGTTCTGCGCCAGTCTCATAGGTAACCCTGCCCACAAAAACGAAACGTTTTCCGGGCAGGCTGCTAACCAGGTCTTCCAACAGGTCGTAATCCAGGCGTTTGTCGATACTTCCCACATATCCAACAATTTTACTATTTGCCGGATGGGCGCTAAAAGCGGCTTTGAACAGCCCGGTATTGGCAGCATTTTTTACCAGGAAGCAGGCAGGCGTCAAAAGCGACTTTTTTCGTAATAGTCCTTCTGAAGTAACAATGGTAGCATCCGCCATATTCATAAACTGTTTTTCCAGGCGGGCGCCATGCCTGTTCAGCCACTCGGCCGATCCGATATCGTCATAACAATGATAAATAAGCAGCTTTTCGTTGAATTTACGGCCACAAACCACTCCAACCATCGGGTTAAAGGCCACGATATTCACCAGGTCTTTTTCTATATCCAGCTTTTTCAGGGCCTTTTTGATGCTCCGGGTAATGATCTTTCCATTGACTTTTAATAATGCCCTGAAAAGCGCCCCTTCTTTCAAGAAATTAATGGGAAGTACCGGGGGTGTTGTAAGTACGTATACCGAAGCGTTATGATCCACCGGTAATTTCCGAACCCTGGGTTCCAGGCCGAATATTCTTTTAAAAGGCAGCGGGCGTCTTTTGGCCAAACCCGCCAAAAGGTCTTTTAAGGTATAGGAATTATCTACATACAATACGGTATTATACCGTGCAGCCACGCTCATCAGCTCTACAATGGTCTTGGCATAATCACCCTCCCACATAGGGTTTGAAATACAAAGTATGTTCCGTCCGTTCAGCATCTTAAATTGTCTTCTTATTCAATATGCCTAATTTTTGCCCGCAATACGGCTCAACGCGGCCTGTATTTTCATACCCACCAGCGCTTCCAGGTCGGCCTCTGCTACCCGCAGGGCGCGCTCAAGCGTTAGTACTTTCACCTTCTCATCAACAAACGATTTGTTAGCCGCGGTATATGCTTCGAGCGATATTTCACCCTTGCTGAACTTATCCTCTGTTTTTACGAACAATACTTCCGCCCCTTTCAATACAGCATACTGCAATAATACCAGGTTTTGGTTCATCAGGTAGTTTTCGTAGGCCACCAGTACATCGTGCCGGATCTTTTGTTTTACTACTTCCACTTCTTCGGCAGCCGACTTATATTTATACATATCCGACATGGTTTGTTTCTTGTTGTTCACAAATAGTCCTACCGGCAAAATCACCCCTAGGTTGTAACGTGGATACAGCAGGTTTTGACGCAACGGGTCGGTATTTCCCGACATGTCTTTAATCGATATTTCATTCAGGTTACCCGCTACGGAAATCTGGTTTAGCCAGGCTGTTTTAGACCGGGCATAGGAATATTTAAACTGCGAAGACGTATTTTCCGCGCTTTTGATCTGTGGGTTTTCCATGGCAAGCGCCACCAATCCTTCGGCCACTTTTGCATCGTATTTGGCAAGCGCGATCGAACCAAGGGTACTACTGTCCTGGCCTATAGCCATTACAGACAAATGTGCGATCAGAACCATTAAGAGGCTTTTCTTTTTCATAAAGGTTTTTAGTTTTACAATGTAGTGGGTTCAATTTGTTTTAATTTAACGATGCCTGCAATCATAGCGTAAAATAAAAATGCGCCGGGTATGGCGCCTATGGCCACCTGTGCGTAATGTGCAAGCATGTAACAGAACAAAACAATTACTGCTACCAGGTAATATCTTTTATATTCAGGCCGTTTGCTGGCAAAATAAGCGTGAACGCCCTGCTGCAATACAATAAAAAAAGCGGTTAATTGTATGATCAGGCCTATCCACCCAAATTCGAGCGCCATCTTTAGAAATCCGCTGTCACTGGGAAAGCCTGCCAGCGGGTGATTGTGAGAAGAAGTGAGCGACACCTCACCGGCTTCGCCACCGGTAGTGCCCAGCCCGCCGCCAAACGGATGCGATTGCAGGTAAGGTTGTATCCTGTGCCTGTTCACATTCCGCACATCCATGGATGGGTCTTCGTTGAACTCGAAAGTAGACCGTATGCGGTTGATGGTAGGATTGCCATAAATGGGACCGTAAATGATCACCACAAATCCCATAAAAGCCAGCGCGGCAAAGACTAGCGTTTTGGGATTATTAAGTGTCATTAAGATATACATGGCCACGCCGCCGGCCAGGGCTGCAACAGCCGTCCTGGTGCCGGAGTATCCCATTGACATCAACAGGAACATGGAGCCAATGGCCAACAATAGAAATCGCTGCAGGTTGAATTTGGTGGTAACTATAAGTATAATATTAAGCACTGCCATGGCAGCCATGAGAATGCCAAAGGCCGTTGGGTCTGTCAAACTGGAAAATTTACGGTAGTCGCCGCCCACGTCCGATGCGTACAATGCCGCCATCTTGGGATCGGAATTAATATAATCCAACTCAAATTGCGCATACCCAAACCATTCCTGTATACAGCCATACAAGCCGGCCAGTACAGACAGCACAATAAAAAACTTTAAGAACCTGGTGAAGGTTTCCAGGTTGAATATCTGGATGCAGCAGTACAAATACATCTGCAATATCACAAACCTTCTGAGGATAATGATGGTTGAGGCAGGACCGTAGCCATTGGGATTTACAACCTGCATCATGGAATAAATAAAGATCACCGCATAGGCATATACGATTGGATGACGGCAAAACGACCACATGGGCTCTCCCCTGCTTCGCTTTTTTATAACCAGTCCTGCAAAAACCAGGAACAACAAAACGTCTATCAATAAACCGAATGGTATCACACCATGGGTGAACCGTGATATGTCGGCAAACACAAAACCAAGAACAATGGATACCTGCAATCCCATAAACGTATTTATCACAGATATCACTGCTATGGCAATACCAATGATAAGGCAAATGAACAACAACCCCAACTTGTCTGACCGGGCAATAAGAAAGGCGGCCATGGCCGATACTACTATCAAAGAAGCCGCCAGGCCAACAGTTTTCAGTTTACTTTGCTTGCTATATATTTCCATTACCCAGGTCCCTTTACGACAATCGGTTACAGAAAAACGATTTTGATAAATAAGAAAATGATGAACAAAGCCACAAATGCCGTAACGACTATTTCCGGAAAGCCGGGGCCTTTCCGTTCCGTTGCCACGTCATCTTTTTCAATATCATCATTTATGTTTGCCATCAACGGGTTATCATTTTTTTACATTGAACTTTAAAAGCCCTGAACAGTTCTTCATATAATTGGAAACAACTAATAAAAGTATTGGTCCATTTGATACCGAATTTTCGTTTCAACAGGACGTGAATAAATACAAACAGCAGTAAATAGGTGGTGCAGGTGCCAATGGCCGCCCCCTGAACGCCCAGGTAATATATACCCGCCAGGTTGGTAAAAATATTTACAACGAAAGCTGTGAGCATTACCCTGAAATTGATATCGGGATTTCCTGTAGCATCCATAACTGTCCCAAATTGCTTTACAAACGGTAATACAAATCCAAAAAAAGCCGTAATGCGCAAAATGGGTGCAGCTACAATAAATTCCTTTCCGGCCAATACGTATAAAATCGGCGTAGGGAACAATACCAGGATAGTAAGGGCCGGTATGGAAAACACCAGGATGGCCCCCACTGTACGCTCGTACATGTATTTGATTGAACCGGTATCCGAATCGTTTACTTTGGCTACTTTAGGAAATAGCAGGTCGCCGAATACCTGCGAAGGCAGATCGACCAGGTTACCGATACGCAGGCAGGCGCTGTAAAAAGCCGAAGTTGCAGACCCCAGGAATTTAAAGGTGAGAAAATTGTCGGTTCCCCGGAACAACTGGGCGCTGATATTGGTGCCAAACACATGCTTTCCGAAATGGAAAACAGGCAGGTACCATTTTTTACCGCTGCTGAACCGCCTGTACAGGTAATGGAAAACATATTTATAACCTATCAGTAAACCAGCCATTACCGACAACAGGTACATCAATGAAAGTTCGGTAGGCGATAACTTATAATTGAACATAAAACTGGCGCCGGCAATGAGTAAGAGGGGCGCCTGTCTTATTACATACATCCAGCAAACACCCTGAAAATGCAATTTGGCGTTCAGGATCATTTCGAAATGCGCGAACACGGCGCTGAGAATGATAGACAAGGCATACCATTGTAATATAATGGCAAGCGAAGGCGAGTTCAACCAATGGATTACCGGATAGCCTGAGAGCAGGAAAATAATACCCAGCACGCCGCTAATTGCCAGGTTAATGATAAATGCTGCCCATTGCAAGCCCGGCTGCTCATCTTCGGTTGATTGGTTGGAAAACCGTATATAGGCATTCCTGATCAGGGCCGTTCTGGCCATTTCCACAACAGACGAGATCAGCGTGAACAATCCCCATACGCCAAATTCATCGGGGCCCAGCACACGGGTCAGCATCATGAAAGTGATCACATTCATGAAAAGGGTCGAAAATTTCCAGATCGCCGTATATTTCCCTGAATTCACCCAGTACGAATATTTCTTCGCAATGCTCATGCTACGCTCTTTTTGGCCTTTAATGAAAACAATCTGTCGATGCCCGCCCCTTTTAACAGGTTATACATGATAATTGGACCAATCAGCCCTACTGCCGTGCAGGTAAGCACAAGCACCCATATATTCAGATCGGGCTTCAGGTACAGTAGGAAGGTTTTGGCCATGGAGGCCAGGTATACATGCAATATGTAGATATACAGTGAATAGCGGCCCATAAAAGAAAGCCAGTTATTCGATCTGTATCGCGATAACAGGTTTGCCAGAACGTACACAAAATAACAGGCAATAAGGTTCACGATAAGGAAGGGCAAGATAAAATAATAGGTATGTTCTTCTTTCCGGAAAATAAACCAGAACGTCTGCGCTGCCAGGAACAATGGCGCCAGCCAATATAGCTTTTTAACGTTCAACATCTCAGCACCGCGTTCCTTATCCAGTATTATTGGAGAAATAGTAACGCCAATCAGGAAATAGAAATAAAAATAGAAAAGGTCCGAAACCACACTGATGTGTTCCAGGAATGGAAGCTTGGCCAGGATCAACATAACCGCCGCCAATAACCAGTGAAGTACATGTGGAATATTTATCCTGGACATTAAAAGAAAGAATACGCTGGTATTGAATAATGCCAGCAGGTACCATAAATGACCGATCTCGCGGGGCTTTGTAGCGATGCTGATAAGGTCGTACCAGGTTCTGTGTGCATTTGTGTATTTCGAAAAAATAATCTGGAGGGCAATGGTTATACCGCCCCATAGCAGGTAGGTATACAATAATGTACTGGCACGGTCTTTAAGTACAAGGGTCTTTGATTTCCGAACGAGGCTGCCTGCAACGAATATCCCGGACAACACAAAGAAAACAGGCATCCTGAAATTGAGAAATACTTCCTGTATATTGAACATCAATGCGCCTGGTTCGAAGCCAGATCTCCTGGCGCCTATCACCACATGCCTGTAAACTACCAGCATGATGGCAATTCCTCTCGCATAATCCACCCACTGCAAACGCCCCTGTGATTTAACTTGCTGCATATATTAATTTAGAAAATCAACTTTCGGCTTTTGACATCAACCGTTCAGGTTCCGTTTCTCCACTTTATTCAATATCGCACCAATGAATTTTTCCTTGTTCTGTTTTAAAAACCTGATGGATTCTTTATCGGTAGCGGTAAGAGATACCTGTGCGGAAAATATGGCAATTACGCCTTCCACATAACGTATTAGCTCCTTGGAATCTGTAAAATCGTTCAGCGGAGCGCCTTCCAGGAATATAAAATCATACTCCTGTTTCAGGTTATCGAGATAATTCAGCAAATGGTTTTTAGGTAGAATTTCAGAGGGTGTATAATCGCCACCCTGGCAGCCAATGATATCAACGCCATTCACTGCGCTTTGTGTAATAAAACTCCTTGCATCTTCTATATTGAATGGTTTGCCGTTCAGGCTGAACTGCTCCAGTACCGGTGAGGCATTGATGGCCGTTGTAAGATCGTTGTTGTTAAAATTGGTATCGATGATCAATACCCTTTTTTTGCCCAAACTTAAGCTATAGGCCAGGGCTTGAGTAAGCGTTGTTTTTCCCTGGCTGGGCTCGGTACTGGTGAGCATGATGATCTTTTTACCACTTGCCTCTATCTCATACCGCATTTTGCGGATGTTTTCCTTAAAGGAGTTTTCGCGGTTGCCCGAGTACTCTTCGTCGTGATGGGTTACCCGGTCCATGATACCGTTTTTCCTGAAGTCAACGGCATTCACAATACCCAACAAAGGTAAACCGGTTACACGCTGGAAATTCGTGGGCGTTTTGATGGAATTATCGAGAAACTCAATGGCGATGATGGTTAAGCTGGATAACAAAAATGCCACCACGCAGGCCATGGCCACGATTGGAATTCTTTTCGAGCCTTCAGGTTTTAAGGCGGGTTCGCCTACGATGGTTTGTTTGAAGTTTCCCTGCACCTGCTCACCCATATTCAGTGCCATGTTTAGTTTATCCTTTGCATCGGTATATTCGAGTGAGGCAATTTCAATTTCCTTATCCAGTTGTTTGATGCTGGCGCCCGTGGCGGCCATACCACTTAAATTACCTTTCAGCATGCCCAGTTTGGCTTCAATGGCAGCTATCTTTTGTATGGAGGATTTCAACTGGCCTTCGTAGTCTATTTTTTTCTGAATAAGATCTTCTATTGTCGCCCCATTGGACTGCGGATTGGAGGGCGCGGCATTGTTGTTGATCTCGGCGCTGTTGATCTGCACGGAAAGATTATCCAGTCTCTTTTTCAGTTCGGTGTTGGTGCTGCCCGTTCTGATGTATTCGCTGTACAGCTCGTCGTATTGTTTTTTTAACTTCAGGTAATCGGTGTTGCCCGAATTGGTGGCGCCCCCCCCCTTGTTGTTACGCATCTGGTCTATCAACTCGGTGGTTTGTTGAATGCGGTAATTGAGGTTTTCCTGTTGCGCTCTTTCCTCTATCAACTGGCTTTCAAAACTGTTGATCTGGCTCAGTTTGCTGGACCCCTCCATGTTCACATCCACCACACCCTTGTTGCTCATGTACTGGTTCTTAATGGCTATCTTTTCATCCAGCACCATCTTTTTCTGCCGCACCATCGAATCGAGTGCCTCTATAGACAAGTCGTTACGCGAACGTTTATCCAAGCCATAAAAGCGCCTGAACTCGTTGCAATTGGCGTTTACCACAAAAGCGCTCAGGTAGGGATTTTCAGAATAACAAACCACGTTGATATAGTCGGTTCTTTGATACCTGGCCACCTGTAACATTTTCGACAGGGCTTCCACATCATAATCGTACAGGTCGATAAAATTCAAGAGGTTTTTTTCTTCCGGTATGTTGGAGCTAAGCAGTTGAATAGAATCCAGCTTATTGTTGAGAATGCGGATGGCCTCTGTTTTGTTGACGATCTTGTAGGCCGGGCTTTGCATTTTCTCCTTAGACAACTGTCGGAAAGGCTGTACGCCCTGGAGATCGTTGAGCATGAGGCGGTAGGAAACCAGGCTTCTTACTTTGGGCGACTGTATATTTTCGATAACGTTCTGGAACTTGACATCGATCTCAGGAAGATTAAAGCGTTCATCAGACAATTTTATTTCTTCACTTACCGTGAAACCCGTTGCCAACTGCCCTGTAGACTTATACTCTCTTTTGATGTTCCTGGTAAGTATAATAGCTACGGTACCCGCTACCAATACACAAGCCACTACTACCCAAAGACGGCGTATCAGGGCTTTAAATAAATAAGCAAATTCCATTTTCTCTTTCTCTTTTTGTCGAAATATTAAGCACTATATTCAAAGGATCTGGACATTAGGGGCCTGAATTAGAGAACCACGGAGAGAACAAAGCAAGCGGCTTTTCCTCCCTGTGGTTCTCCGGATTTCGGCTCTTTGAAACACTATGACAATTACCCCGGAATCGTCAATCGTTTCTATGATATGAAATTAACTTCTCTTGAATACCTTCAGCGTTTTGTTGTTCAGTTCAGGCACACCTGCCACTTTGATGAAATAAATGCCCCGATTTAATGAACCGCCTTGTAAACCAAGTTTTTGTGTAGAAACGCCGGCCGGTACATTACTCAATTCCTTCCTATGCACAATGCGGCCGTTAACGTCTATCACCAAAACTGTAAATTTAGAAATATTCCGGTTCAAGTCAAACTTTAATGTCATATCATCCACGAACGGATTGGGATACGCACTAATATCGAATTTTCCAATAGACGCTGCATTCAGGTGATTTGGTTGCTGAGTTTCCTCGCTTGCGGAAGTTATTATACCTGTCCTGGCCGCAGGGTTCGATTGATCCGACATCGGCACATTGGGCACACCACTGATTGTCAGGCTATTAAGATAACCAAAACCACCCTGGTTGGCTGCAGTAATCGTAATCAGTACATGGCCGTTTGCATCGGGAACAATGCCGCTGATATTCGCCGTATTGCTTGTATTATTGGCGCAATTCAATGTAACCGTTTGATTTCCAATTTTATACACCGACACCACAGAAACTCCGGCCACAGGATTGGCACGGCTTCCAAAGAAGGTGAAATTGTATTTGTGCGCCAGGTTCAAACCAGTGATCAGTAACTGTGCCGTATCGCCGAAATTACAGTAATAGAAGTTCTTCATTACATTGTCCGGAACCACACCTGTGTTGTTGCCTGTAGTGGCGCCCAGGTAATTGAAACCGCTGAAATTCCTTGCTATTACCATGTTGATGCCGGTATACAGCCCCACGTCATTCACCAGGTTGGGCAATACAAAGCCATTTCCTACCAGTGCATTGGTATTATTCCAGTTTCCTCCCTGCGGCGGTGCAGCCTCGGTACCATCGTTGTAGTTGATGTTTATTACATAACCTACGGTGGTGGCGCCTACTACATCGCTGTAAGCAGAGAACTCGCCATTCAGCACCGACCTTACTTTGTAGTAATAAGGCACTCCTGTAGACAATCCCGTATTGGTAAAGCTGCTTCCGCCGGCAGCTACATCACCCACTTTGCTAAAGGCGCCGTCGGGTGTGGCTGAACGCCAAACTTCATAAGCAGTTTGACCATTGGGTGATGGCTGCCATTCCACCCTGATCCTGTTCTTGTCCAAACCATACGCAGTAACATTGGTGGGCACTACAGGGGTTACAGGACCTGTGTTTACAGGATAAAACTGTATTTCCATGGCGCCAATATAGGCGTTGGGGCCTGTTACCCTGGCCATGTTGATGATGATCTGGCCATTGGCGTCGGGAGCCAGGTCGCTGATCTTAACTGTATTGCTGGCGTTGTTGTTGGCATCCAGGGTTACGGTTGTTCCGCCTACGGTGTAGCCGGTTACCAGCGGTGTGGCGTTATTGGCACGGCTGGCAAAGAATACCAGGTTGTACCTGTTATTGGCAGAGAGCCCGCTTAACCGTATGCGCCTGTTGCCTGCTGCTGTGTAATAATAGAAGGTGCGCATGACGTTGTCGGGATAAACCCCGCTGTTGTCACCTGTAACCACACCCAATGTATGAGATGCGGTCCAGGCGTCGAGCAATGTCAGGCTGATGCCTGTATTGGCATTGGCCAGGTCTTTCAGGTTACTCACTGTAAGGTTGGCTGTAGGCGCACTGTTGGTATTGTTCCAGGGCGCGCCCTGCGGCAGGGTTTGGTTGAAGTTCACCAGTACGGTTGTGAGACCTTCTACGGTTACCACCAGGTCGAAGTGCCTGGTTGAAGTGGCGCCATGGTTATCGGTGGCAGTTATCATAATGCCGGTAAATGTACCGGTACTGGATCCCGGTGTTATATTGATCACGCCGGTACCATTGCCATGATCTGTAAAGTTCGCGAATGAAGGCAGATTGCTCACTGAAAGTGTGATGATATCACCCTCTGTATCGGTAGCCGACACCGGCACATTCACCACATGGTTGCTTTCCATTTGTACATTGGCAATAGCCGCCAGTATGGGAGCAATATTCGGTGTGCTGATCGAAATGGTGTCGCTGTAAGAGTCGCCGTAGCTGTTGATACCTTTTACAGTATAGAAATATGTACGGTTACCCAATACGGCATTATCGAGGTATTCCTCGGTATCAGCTCCGCCGGTATGGATTAGTGTATACGGACCAGATTCGTTAGTGGCCTTGTATAGTTCGTAGCTTGTTTCGTTATAAGCGGCATCTACCCAGGTCAACTGAATAGCATTGCCTTCCATGGTGGCCGTTACATTCCTGGCAGGTGCCGGAACGGTACCGTCATCGAATTTCGATTCGATCACCAATGCATTCAGGTAACCATATGTAGAGCTACCGCTCTTGTTAACGGTAAATGTGATGTTGCCGGAAGCGTCGGGTAAGATATCGTCGATGCTCACCACATTGTTCACGTTGTTGGCGGCATTCAATGTCACGGTTTGTGCACCCACGGTGTAATCGGTAACCACACCCACACCTGCTACCGGGTTGGCGCGGCTGGGCATAAAGGTCAGTTTGTACCTGGTGCCAGGCTCCAATCCGCCTACCCGCAGGGTTCTGGCTACATTGGTATAGTAAGAACTGCGGATAACGTTATCAGGATATACGCCTGAGTTGTTGCCGGTGTTACCACCCTGGTTGTTCACGCCAGTAAAGCCATTTACCAGTGTAATGCTGATGCCGGTGGTGGCGCCAGTGGCATCTTTCAGGTTGGCAAACACATCGTTCGCAACCGGGTTTTTGGCTGTATTGTTCCATGGCGCAGGAGCCTGGTAAACACCATCGCCAAAGTTCATCATGATGGTCTTGCTCGGATTTACATCGGTTACGTTGATAACAAAGCTGGTAGTATCGAAAGCACCTTCGTTATCCGTCATTTTGGCTTGTACCACATAAGCGCCATGGTCGGCATAACCGGGTGTCAGATCCACGGTTACCGAGGCGCCATTGCTGGTAGTAGCGGCAAAGGCAGGCAGGCCTGTGAACGACCAGGTGAAGCTGTCGCCGGCATCTGCATCGCTGCCATTGATGGTGAATTGAGCGGTTTGTTTTTCACTCAGCGAAACCGGGTTAACTGCAGCCAGCACCGGCGTGTGGTTATCGTTGATCACCACGCTGAACTCAACCGTATCGGCGCCGCCAAACAGGTCGGTGGCGATGGCCGTAAAGTTATAGGTACCCATGGTGCCAATAGCCGCGGGCGACAAGGTGAGTGTACCACCATTGGCGCCGGGCGCAAATGCTGCAAAGGCAGGCAGCGTGCCAAAATTGATATTCACCACGCCACCGTCTTCATCGGTCACGGTAATGGGCAGCACCAGTTCTGCATCATAACGTTTTACCTGGTTGGGTACCTGCGTAAGTACGGGTGCCCGGTTTACGGTAGTGCCGCTATCGGCATTACTGAATGTGGAATTGCCACCCAGGTTAAAGGCCCTTACTTTATAATAGAATACCGCATTGGCCGAAAGTCCTGTGTTCTCATAAGTAGTGACATTGGCCCCTACCGAGTCAAGCAATATATAGTTGCCGCCTTCTGAAGTAGCGCGGTAGATCTCAAAACCGTTCTCATTATCCGATTCGTCGGTCCAGGTGAGGCTGATGCTGCTCACCGAATTGCCGCTTGCCGCCAAACCGGTGGGCGCGAGCGGCGTACCGGGCAAGGGCAGCGTGGTGGCATTGGCCAGCGCTTCGCCCAACATACTGGCCGGGATGGATTGTTTGTTGAGACCCGGGCCGGAAATATAAGTTTCCAGCACTTCTCCCCCACCCTGTTCAAAGAAGGTGACATAAATGGTATGCGGACCAGCAGACAGGTTTACAGTACCGGAGCGTTCTACGGTTCCGTGTAAGCCATCGTTGTCTACTACCATATGCGCTGCATCGAATCCGTCGATATACAATCTTGAGCCGTCATCAGATGCCGTATAGAATGTATAGTCACCGGCGGTGGGTATATTGATAATACCGCTGAACTTAAAGGCGAAATTATCATTGCGCAGCCTGGGCGCGATTGAAATAACCGGGTTACGGCCTGTTTTAACAGGTGTAAGCGTATTAAAATCGGGCAGGTTGTTCACGGCTACTTCGTAATACTCATAACCAATGCCCGCGCCATCCCTGTCGAAACCTGATTCGCCGAATTCGCCGATGGCTTTGATCTTATAATAATAAGTAGTACCGGCGCTTAACGTACTATCGATATACGACGTGCTGTTGGCCGGCGCTACACCGATGGTTTCAAAACCACCGTCCACACTGGTTGACCTGTAAATCTCAAAACCGGTTTCATTGTTGCTGTTGTCTGTCCAGCTAAGGCTTACCGACCTGCTGGTAAGTGCCGTAGCAACCAGGTCTAACGGTTTTGCCGGCGGATTGCCGAATACGATGGGCTCATCGGCAAAGGCAGAGTTGGGAATGGGCACAAAGTTACCGCCCGAGCCGGGTGTGCTCCACGAAACATTCATCACTTCTCCACCGCCCTGCTCATAAAATGTCATGGCAATGGGATGTACACCGGCTGTGAGAGTTATAGTACCGTCCCTGTTTTGCGGGCCATGCAAACCGTCGTTGTTTACGAGGGCAGTTGCATTATGATCGTATGCGCCAATATACAGTTTGCTGCCGTCGTCGGAATTGGTGCGGAAAGTATAGCTGCCCGATTCAGGTATCCTGATAAAGCCTTCCCAGAGGAATGCGAAATTGTCATCCTGCGTTCTCGGCTGCAGCGACACATTGGGCATGATGCCGGTGGCCACAGGAGTCAGCGTTTTGAAATCAGGCAGGCTGTTCCAGGTGCCTGTAAAGGTGTAATATTTATAGTTCAACCCATTCATCAATGGCTGGGCAGTAACCTGGTTACTATAGGGCGACACATTCTTCGCAAAATCATTGGCGCGAACGCGGATATTGTAGTTCTGCCCGTTGGTGAGATTGTATACTGTGAATTCAGTGTTTGGCGTAGAATACATCTTCACACCGTTCACAAAGATATCATAGGCGGTTACGCCTACATCATCGCTGGAAGCTTCCCATTTCAACGATATGGAGTTCCTGCTGGTAGTGGTTACATGCAGGTCCCTGGGCGCAGTGGGTGGTATTATATCGGCCTCGGTGGCCGCCGATGCGGTGTTGGAAGCGGCAGATGCTGCCTGGTCGTTCACCGCACGCATTTTATAGAAATAGGTTGAATTGGAGTTGAGGTTGTTTACAGTATAGGTCTGGATATCAGGCGGGGTTACGGCAATCAGTGTGTAGGGTCCCCCTGCAGCACTGGCCTGGTAAATTTCAAAATTCGTTTCGTTGTATTGCGGGTTGGCCGAATTGATCCAGTCTAAGCGCAACGATGTTTTCGACAGCGTGGTCACGGTCAGCGAACCCGGCGCATCCGGTTTTTGTGCGCCATTGGCATCCACGATATTAAACGGCTCGGAGAATGCGCTGGAGCATCCGAATTGCTCGGTTACCCGCACACGGTAACCACCGGGTGTAGTGGCTTTATAGGTGTTGGCGGTACCAATGGCAGCAGAGCTGCCCACCTTCTCCCATCTGTAACTGGCATAACCGGAAGGCACCTGTAATATCACGCCGGTGGTAGTATCCAATGCAGGAATGGCCTTACTGAATAAACCGGCCATGGTAACGGGCGGTGTAACGGTAGGCGCTTTGATCTTTATGTGAACGGGCGTGGGCGACCATACCGACCAGGCACTGCCCCTTCTAATGCGGCACTCATACACACCTGTATCGCTAACGGTGATCTGGTTGCCGGTAGCACCGGGTATCAACACGCCATTCTTTCGCCACTCGTATCCCGAAAAGCCGGGTGTAACACCCATGGTCACATCGATGGGATCGCCGGGACAAAATTCAGTACGCCCTGTCAAAGGCCAGGGATTGGCCTTATGGGCTCTTACCATATAAGGGAAATAATCCGGTTCATTCCAGGCATTGTACCAGCAGCCATGTCCCTGTTCGGGATAAAGCGTATAACTGATCTGGGCGCCGGCATTTCTGTAAGAATTTACAATAGCCTCGGTGGCTGCAGGCCGGGGCCCCTCATCCAATCCGCCCTGGAATTGCCAGATAGGCGTAAACTTCAGGTTAGGGATGGCGCCATCGGTAGTGGCTTTACTAATGGCTGCGCTGATGGGTAATGCAGCCGCTACCAACTGCGGATATCGTATGGAAAATGTCCAGGAGGCTACGCCGCCACCCGAGAGGCCATCTACCATGATCCGGTTGATATCGACCTTTATTTGCGGAACAAAATAGTTTTCTATCAGTTCCCTGATAATGTCGAAATGTCCGTTCGAAAAAAATCCCGACGTAGAAGGTGTTTGCGGGTACAACAAAAAACCATCGAATTTGTCCTGGTCAACCGCATTCCTATGCAATTCGCCGCCATGGTACAACTGGTATTCATTGTCATAAATTGATCCACGCTCTCCGATGCCATGAAAAAAAATAAACAACGGATAAGTTTTTCCGTCGTTAACCCCGTGCTGATAGCTTTTGGGGAACTTCAGGCGAAACGCCATGCCTTTATAATAATAGGCTTTGAAGGAACTCGTGTTAAAACCCAGCCTGTTTGTTTTTACCCATTTGGCCAGCGTGCCATAGGGAGGCGTGGCAGGTGGTGCATCGGGATCATACACAACAATGGGATCGTTGGGATCCAGCACACCGGTTTGTGCAAATGTACTCGCGCTCAACAGCGAAAGCAGCACAACGAGTTTTGTCACCGTAGCAAGCGTAGAAAATTTCATATTAAGTACATTATAAGGTTAAGAACTGAACCTATGGTTCAAGGGTTTATGAAATACTCAATCGATGTATAAAAGCAAATCGGAATTGACAAGCCTTTGTCAATTCCGATTTTGTTTTTTATTTAACCATTTTAATCAGTACCGGCTTTCCATTTCCTGTATCTACCCTGATCAGGTAAACACCCTTACTCAGTCTGCTTCCATCTAAACCGATCTTTTGTTGCCAGATGCCGGTATTCACATGGGCGAACTCTCTTCTCAGGATGACCCGGCCTCCTACATCCATTACTGCAACGGATAATTTCGGCACTTGTTTTTCCAGTTTCATCCTCAAGGTTACATCGTTCACGAATGGATTGGGATAGGCATCCACTACAATGGCCGGATTCATATTCTCTATCACGGTGTTATTCGCTGCTGCCGGTGCAGTTGTTTCAACCGGCTTTTCTGTGGTTTTTGCCGAAGTAACAATCTGGCGTGCAGCGGGCGATTGTTGTTCTGCCGGCACCTCAACACTGCTGGTGCCCTGGATAAACAAGGCATTCAGGTAACCAAAACCACCGGGCGCTGTAGCATATATGCTTATTTCAACTGAACCTGATTCATCGGCACGTACATTGTTGATCTGCGCGGTGTTCATGGTATTGTCGGCGCCATTGAGTGTTACGGTTTCATTACCGATCCTGTACGCGCTGGTTACATTCACACCTGCAACCGGGTTACCGCGGCTGCCGAAGAATACAAAACTGTATGTCATGGCAGGGCTCAATCCAGTGATAGTGAGTTTGGCCGTATCGGCAAAGTTCAGGTAGTAAAAGCTCTTCATCACGTTATCGGGAACCACACCTGTATTGTTGCCTGTAGTAGCACCCACTGTATTGAAACCGCTGAATGGCGCAGTCAGGGTCAGGTTGATGCCTGTGCTGGCATATCCGTCGCTCAGCAGGTTGTTCATGGTGAATCCTTCACTGATCAGTGCGTTCGTGTTGTTCCAGGCCATTTGGGCAGGAGCCGCAGACGAACCGTCGTTGAAATTGATGTTGATATTGAACAACATGGTGCGGGCTGCAGCAATGGCGCTATAGGCCGACTGGCTCGACCCTGCCACGGTGATCATCTTATAATAATAAGCCGTTCCTGTGCTCAAACCAGAGTCGGTGTACGACAGGGCGCCGGCAGACACTTCGCTGATCTGGTCGAAAGTACCGTTGGCTTCAGTTGAACGGTAGATCCTGTAGGCGGTTACATTGGAACCGGCAGGCGACCAGTCTAACCTGATCTTGCTCTTCGACAGGCTCATGGCGGTAACAACCGGCGCAGAAGGACTGCCATCAGACAGGTATGACTGGATTTCCATGGCGCCTATATATGCTACCGGTCCGGCAACCCTGGTCATATTGATCAGTATCTCACCATTGGCGTCAGGAGCAAGGCCTGTGAGTTTAACCGTTTTGTTCACATTGTTGTTGGCATCGAGATCAACGGATTGCGTACCAACGGCGTACCTGGTGATCAGTGAACCTGTGTAATCGGCGCGGCTGGCAAAGAACACCAGGGTATAACGTTTGGCAGTAGAGAGACCGCTCAAACGGATTCGCTTTGTGTTGGCGCTTCCTTCATAATAGAAACTCCTCATCACCACATCGGGATAGATACCGCTGTTGTTTCCGGTTACCACACCCAGTGTATTGGAAGCTGACCATTTATCCAACAGGGTCAGCGTAATGCCGGTCGATTGATCACCCTCGTCTTTCAGGTCTACCAGCGATACGCCTGCATTGGGTGCGCTATTGGTATTATTCCATGGAGCGGGGGCCGGCTCAGTTTGGTTGAAGTTTACAAAAGCGATGGTGGTATCGGCGCTGATCACTTTAATAGTGAACTGCTTTGAAGCCTCTAATTGCGCACCGTCGGTTGCGGTGATGGTCACCGGACCAAACAGGCCTTTCTGTGTGCCGGCTGCAATATGCAGGGCGCCGGTACCATTGCCATTATCGGTAAAGCTGGCGAATGCAGGCAAGCCACTGGCGCTTAATGTAATCTGCTCACCAGGCGAATCGGTTGCGGTGATGGCGATATCCTTCACCTCGTTGGTCTTGATAAGCTGGTTCGGTATATCTGTTATTACAGGAGCCAGGTTGGGTGTTGACAACGAAACCGTATCGCTGTAGGTTACGCCATAGTTATTCGATACTCTCACGAAGTAGTAATAAGTGGCGCCGCCTGTTACTGAAGCATCATTATACTCCTGCAGGTCGGCTGTAGTGGCCGGAGCATTCAACAGTGTGTAAGGACCGGCTGCGCTGGTTGATCTGAATATGCCATAACCTGTTTCGTTGTAAGCTGCATCTATCCAGGTCAGCTTAGCCTTCCCGTTGTCGAGTTGTACAGTCAGGTTCCTTGGTTTGGCAGGAGCTGTGCTGTCGTCGTATACATACTGTAATTCCATCACGTTCAGGTAGCCAAAGGTGGAACCGGCGGCTTTTTGAATGGTGATGTTGATGGCGCCGTCTCCGGCAGGCTGTACATTATCGATCCGGGCTACGTTCTGGCTGTTGTTGGCCGCATTGAGGCTAACAACCTGCGAACCGATGGTGTATGTACCGGTAACTCCTACGCCGGCCAGGGGGTTAGCCCTGCTGCCCAGGAAGGCAAAATTGTATTTACCCTGGGGTAATCCGCTCAGCCGTACGGTTTGAACGGAGCTGGTGTAATAAGACGACATGATGGCTTTGTCGGGATATGCACCTGAGTTGTTGCCGGTATTCGAACCCTGGTTGTTAACACCTGTCCAGGCGGTTACCAAAGTCATATCAATGCCGGTGCCTGTACCTGTTGAATCGATCAGGTTGTTGAACTGGTCGTTGGCAACGGGCATTTTGGCGGTATTGTTCCAGTTGCCGGGAACAACATGCGTACCGTCGGAGAAGTTTACATAGATGAACTTGTTCGGGTTTACATCTGCTACGTTGATGTTGAATACGGTTGAATCAACACCTCCCTGTCCATCATCAGCAATAGCGGTTACGGTGTGCAAACCGTTATCGGCATAGCCGGGGTTCAATGTGATTACCAGGGAATCAGCGTCGGCAACATACTGGGCAAAGGCCGGTAAACCTTTGAACGACCAATTGATCACGTCGGTAGCATTTTGATCGGCTACTGTTAATTTGAACGACTTGCTTTGTTTTTCTGTCACTTCAATATCGCCGGCGCTTGTAATTACCGGGTTGAAGTTATCATTTACTGTCAGCGTAAATGTGGTGGAATCCTTGCCGCCATGACCGTCTGATGCATATACCTTGATCTCATATACACCGGTATTGGCTTCGGCAGGAGCAAACTGAATAGTACCTGCATGGTAGCTGGCAAAAGCCGGCAGGTTGGCAAAGCTGATGCTGAGTGCGTCTTCGTCTGCATCGGTGGCTTCAACGGCAACGTTCAGCTCGGTGCCAAAACGCATGTTGCGGTTGCTGATGGCTGCCAGTACAGGGTTGCTGTTTAAAGTTTTGGCGCTGTCTTCACCGGAAAAAGCAGACACGCCATCTTCGTTCTTTGCTTTCAGCTTATAATAATATATGGTGTTGGCATTAACAGCCGAGTCGGTATAAGTATGGCTGCTGGCCGCTACAGTACCGATCAGCGCATAACCGTCTGCCTGCTGGGTTGAACGGTATACTTCAAATGAAGCAGGCGTAATGGTAGTTGTATCGACCTGCGAGAACCCGGGTAATGTCAGCTCAAACCAGTTCAGGTTCCATGCATTTTTAGCGGCGAATACCCTCAATACCTGTGTACCGGCCGTGAGGTTGATGCCTGTAGCGGTGATGGTAGTCCAGGTTTGCGAGTTGGTAGTTCTCGGAGCCGTAAGTACAGCCAGTACGGTACCGTCCATCCTTCTCAATTGTATCTGGTCGGTTTGTGTGCTGGTAGCCGACACACGCATATTCAGCGTATAAGTGCCGGTATGGGGGATGGTAACGGTGTAATCCATCCAGTCGTTGGCATCGATGCTTCTTACGTTCTGACCACCTTCGCTGCAGGTTTCCAGGCTTACGCCACTTTGTAACGTATAGCTTTCACCTTCTATTTGCAGCGCAGTGTTATCATGGTTGGTGGTATCGGTGCTGGATGCGGTATGCTGCCATTCAACCATCACTTTTTTGGGTGCTATGCCGGTTGCCTGTACATTATGCGGTGCAGACAGTTGGGCAGGAATAGCCAGTGTAGCGGCATCGGAGAATTGGAGGCTGTTATTCATGTGCGCAACAATCTCATCCGCCGAAAGCGCACTCGAGAAGATTCCAAAATTATCCAGCCAGCCATTATAACGAACACCGCTATTATTAAAGGCGTTGCTCGACTCGTTCAGGCCAATCCTCGAGTTGTTGGTGGTAACCGTGACGGCAGTGAAACCAAGGTTATTGTTCATAGCGCCGGCTTCCACACCATTTATATACAGTTTTAATGAAGCACCTTTATATACCAGGGCAATATGGTTCCAGTCGAGGCTGTTGTAAGGAACAGCAAAGCTCTTTCTTACATTGTTGCTGGCAACACCGGCCAGGATGGTATTGGCATCGAGTTTCATTGCCAGACCATCGTCGCTGCCACCCAGGTCGAATATTGTCTGGTTTCCGGTTGTGCTGGCGGCCTTCATCCAGAAAGCCACTGTCTTTTCAGCATAACCATTCTTCAGGAAGCCGTCGCCGGTGGGTATCAGGAACGACTGGTTGGTGGTAGCCCCTATCCTTACCGACTGACCGCCCTCTCTCTTTTCCACGCCATCGATAATGGGGTTGCCTGATGGTGTCGGGTTCCTGTTGTTACCGCTGCCATCGAAGAAATTATTATTGAATCCATAAATAAGTTCCGCGTAAGCATAACCCTGATCAGACTCACCATACTGGTTTACGGCCTTTACACGGTAGAAATAACGGGTATCGGGTGATAAACCGGCATCGGTATACTGCGTGGTGTTGGCGCCTACAGTGGCAATGTGCTCATAATTATCATAAGCCGAAACAGACCTGTATATCTCGAAAGCTGTTTCATTATTGCTGTTATCTGTCCAGGTCAGCGAAATGCTGTTTTGAGACAGGGCTGTAGCCAGTACCTGCGAAGGACGCGCTGGCGCATCCTGTGCACCGGCCGGTATTTCATACATCCAGGCTTCGGGTATGGCAACATAGCTGGTACCCGACAATGGCGTTCTTACAGTAACCGAAATAGAACGTCCGCCATTCGACCTGTTGAAATAAGCAACGGCAATCGGATAATTACCAGCCACCAGATCGATAGAACCCTCGCGGTTGCGGGAAGTGTGAATGCCATCGTTATCAACCAGGGCCGTTGCATTATAATCATAGGCCGACGTTTTCTGGTTCAATGCGCCGATATATAATTTACTGCCATCGTCTGAATTGGTCCTGAATGTATAGGTACCATCAACCGGTACGTTGATATAACCTTCCCAGAGGAAGCCTATGTTATTATCCTGTAACCTGGGGTTCAGGGTAATGGTGGGCGTATTGCCTTCAGATACCGGCGTCAATGTATTGAAGTCGGGCAATTCGTTCCAGGTACCGAAATAATGTTTGTAATTGAAACCGGTTGTAACAGTATAAGCCGTTAACTGGTTGGTAGGCGCGGAATAATTATCAGACAGGTCCTTCGCCTTTACAATCACGGTATAATATTGAACAGAAGCCAGGTTGTAAATGGTTACAACCGTATCGGTGGTGGATTTAACCAGGGTACCATTGAAGAACACATCGTACGACCTGATGCCTACGTCGTCTGTTGAAGAACCCCACGACAGGCTGATGCTGCTCCTGGTAGTCTTTGTGATCTTGAAATTGGTGGGCGTTGTGGGCGGATTGTTATCCCTGTCTGTAGTAGTAGACGCCTGGTTCGAAACAGCCGAGGCGCCGCCTGCATTCACAGCCCTTATTATATAATAGTATTTGGTATTGGCCGACAGGTCGTCGAGTGTATATGTGTTAACGTCGGCGTCTGTTACAGCCACCAGTTGGAAAGGTATTTCCAATTGGGTAGTTTGGTATATTTCATAATGCGTTTCGTTATGGGCCGGTGCAGGGTGATCCGTCCAGTCAAGACGCAAAGAAGTTTTTGACAGCGTAGTGGCCGTTGCGTTAGTGGCAGGCTCAGGTGCATTGCTGCCATTGGCATCAATTACCGTAAACGGCGCCGAGAAATCGCTTGAGCAGCCATATTGTTCGGTAACACGTACACGGTATTGGCCGGGTGTAGTGGCATAATACGTACTGTCGGAACCAATTATGGTAGCGCTGCCAACTTTTTGCCATTCGTAGGAAACATAGCCGGCAGGTACTTTCAGCAGTACGCCGGTATTACCATCGGGAACGGGAATCACATTGCTGGACAAACCGGCCAATGCAATCGGAGGAGTAACAGTAGGCTGTTTTATTTTAATCTCAACGGGAATGGGCGACCATTCAGACCATTCGCTACCCCTTCTTATTCTACAATCGTAAACGCCAATAGAGGTGGCTGTAATCTGGTTGCCGGTTGCGCCGGGGATCACCACGCCATCTTTTCTCCATTCATAGGCGGAAAAACCCGGGGTTACGCCAATGGTTACATTGATGTTATCGCCGGGGCAAAATTCGGTTCTGCCAAACAATGGCCAGGGATTGGCCTTATGCGCCCGGTTGTTAAAGGGCCAGTAATCGGATTCGGCCCATGCCTTGGTCCAGCAACCATGACCCAGTGTTGGGTACAATGTCCATTTATAGTTACCGCCGGCAGCAGCATAGGCATTGGCAATCGACTGGGTTTCGGAAGGCGATGGCGCCTCATCCAAACCACCCTGGAACTGCCAGATGGGTGTAAACTTAAGATTGGGAATAGCGCCGGAAGGTCCGCCAAGACCAATAGGGCTACTGATGGGAGTAGCCGCTGCAACCAGCATCGGGTTAAATATCGTAAACTGCCAGGTGCCGTTACCACCGCCCGACAAGCCATCAACTACTATACGGAATGGGTCGACCTTTACCTGGGGAATTAAATAATTTTCGATGATCTCCCTTACGATCTGGTATTGACCAGCCGTAAAAAAGCCATCGTTCGAAGTAGTTTGGGGATATAATAAAAACCCGTCCCATTTACCCTGGTCCACGGCATTCATGTGAGTTTGACCGCCATGGTACAACTGGTATTCGTTATCATAAATGGTGCCTTTTTCTCCTCGTCCATGGAAAAACACCAATAAGGGGTATTTTTTTCCGTCTGCTACATCATGTTGGTACGTTTTTGGGAATTTAAGACGAAACACAAGGCCTTTATAGTAATAAGCCTTGAAAGAAGTAGTGTTAAATCCAACACGGTTAGTTTTCACCCACTTTGCCAGGGTGCCGAATGGCGGTGTGGCAGGTGGTGCGGCCGGATTGTACACGACGATCGGGTCATTTGGGTTCAGAACACCTGTTTGGCTGATGCTGTTAGAACCGATTAGGACTAACAATCCTAACAGCAGTAAGCCTGGCTTGGTAAAATTTTTCATGTTATGTTGATGCTTATTGTACGCTCGTGAATAGGCATACTGGACGAATGCAGCGATTCCTCAGTGAATTGGACATAAGAAAGGATCTTACAGTGGATCTGGAAGTATTATATCTTCATGGAAAATTGGAAAACTAGGACAGGAATGATTAGTCAGGTATTATCAGGCAAGCAGGCTGGATCAAAGATGCCGGAAAATTAGTCACTTTTTTTTGCTCCCGCAAATTTTGCTATATTATTTTTAAGATACAAATGTAACCCCTCCAAATACACAAAAATACCTACTTACCTGAAACCTAATTTTACATTCGAACCATATTTTTTCCTAAGCGCTAAAAACGGCCTTTCCACTACATAATACGACAAACACGACAGCCCGACGGTCAAGGGAACCACCACCAGGAACCACTGCTGGTTCTTTTCGCTGAAATACAGGTTACCCAGTTTCAAAGCGATCCAGTGAAACAGGTATAAAGAATAACTCAGCTTTCCCACATAAACAGTGAATTTGTTATCGATAAGCCTTCTCACAAAGCCGGTTTCATTGGCAAATGAAAACGAGGGAATGGCAAAAAAGAAACCGATGCCCGCCAGCGAATAAGCCAGCGTGTTTTGGAAAAAAGCATCGCGGTATACCAGCGAAAAACCCAGCAAAGCCACTGCCACCCAAAAAACCACCTGTGAGCGCAGCATACGCAGGTACCAACTGCTTTTGGTGGAATAGATCAGCAATGCCGCCAAACATCCGTACAGGATAGAGTCGCCGCGGGTATGTGTTGGGAAATAAGTAACCTCCATGGCGCGCGTGGGATTCAGCCCCTGTACGGAAAATATGCGTATCGCCAGGAAAACCAGCAGGGCTATGGCAATGCCGGTCAAGAATTTCTTACCCCCGAGTCTGAAACAAATGGCAAACAACAGGGGAAAAACCAAGTAAAAATGTTCTTCTACCGATAACGACCACAGGATGCGCGACACCAGCAGGTAATTATCGGGAATATGCTCAGGCCTCAGGTATACCAGGTAATAATTGGTGAAATAAAATAAACCGGCCATGATATCGGGCGCCAGCACCTGGAACCGGTGGATGAATAAAATGATCAGTACGCTCAGCAGCATAAATATCAGGGCAGGGTACAAACGGAAAATACGCCGCAGGTAAAACTCCTTCAGTTGTATGGCGCCCTGCTTTTGAAACTCGTAAATCAACAGCTTGGTGATCAAAAAACCGCTTACAAAAAAGAATACCGTTACGCCGAAAAAGGCGAGGTACATCTTTGTCAAACCAAAATGGCCCAGCAATACCAGCAATATCGCCAATCCTCTCAATCCATCCAGGTATGAAACGTATTTATTATCAGCCTTCATAATTCCAATTTAAAGGGCGCTAAACGCCAATGAGATTCTTGCTGTACTTAGGCAGCAGTTTTTGAACCAGTTTAATGATCAGTACGCTTCCCGCCAATCCGATTATCAGTGAAATTGCCCAGTTGAGAATATTGCCGGGCATTTGTTCGCCCATTGTTTTCCAGTACACCGCACGTATGGCCAGCAAAACGTAATAGTGAACGAAAAAGATACCGAAACTCAGTTCAGCCAGTAAGCCGATCACTTTGGGAATATATTTATCCAGTTTCCACAGCCAGTAAATAAAACACAGGCAGAAAAGCATTTTATGTACATAGTTCAGCGGACCGTTCAACTCATCGAAATAATACAGGTTGACGCCAAAAGCCACGGCGGTGACCAGCGTCAGCGGCAGCCAGTATTTTTTTGCCCATTCCAGGTAGGCGTCTTTATAATGGCTCAATAGCATGCCAAACACATATACAGATATCAAATGCGCAAACATCCTGGGAATATCGATAAAGGGTTCGCGCGGAACGATCAGCGATACCGGCACCAACAGCAACAATACCAGGTATAATTTGGGGTGTCTGTCGATATACAACAGTACAGGCGCCAGGAAATATACGATCGTGATCATGGGCACAAACCAAAGTTGTTGCAGGTGGGCGCCATGAAAAATAAAATAGGCAATCTTGTTCAGGGTGCCCCAGGAATCGAAATCGGGATGCAGATCGGTTACAACACCCGGGTAATCGTGTTGTATCAGCCGCATGATGATGATGGGTGTAGACACGACCAGGTAGGGCAGTATTACATTCAGGAATTTCTTAGTGAGATAATCCTTGTATTCAAACTTGCGTGAAAGATGCTGGAACAGGTAGCCCGCCATAAAAACGAACAATACCGTACCATTTTCCCAGAAGGTTCTGAAAAAAGTATGTGTTGGCGAGCCATCGGCCCAGCGTAATAACACATGGCCTGCCACTACAAAAATGATGGCGATCCCCCTGAAACTATGAATATAGCGGAGGAATACTTTTTTCGCCGCGGGCGTCACCGCTTCCTTTGGAACGTCTGCCGTTGCAGTTGCCGTAATAGCCGTTGTTGCTGTTTGCATAGATCCGTTTTTGGATGATTAAAACCGCCGGAGTTATGAACGCCGGTCTAACAGGTCCAGGTAAATTTGTTCCACATCGTTCAACATCGAAACGATACTGAACCTTTTTTGCGCGGTTTCCCGGGAATTGGTTTGTAACACTTTTCGCAAACCTGCGTCCTTCCCCACGGCAATCAAAGGCGCCACCAGGTTCTTAACCAGGTCATTGGTCTCTACCAATATGCCGTCTTTGTAATGCTGTATCACATCGCAGGTACCGTCTACGTTCGAAGCAATGATGGCTTTGCCCATAGTCATGGCCTCCAGCAGGCCCAGCGGCAATCCTTCCCACAGCGAGGGCAGCACAAAAACATCCGAGGCTGCCAGCACGGCCGGCACATCCTGCCGGAAAGGCTGCAACGTGGTATGCTTGTTGATTTTCAGTTTATCGACCAGTTCAACCACCTGTGCTTTCTGATCGCCGTCACCTACCATCAGCAGGTGCAGGTTGGGTTGCACGGCCACTGCCTGGGCAAAGGCTTCTACCAATGCCAGCGGTTGTTTATGATGCGTAACCCTGGCTACAAACACCACCACCACTTTATCGGCGGGTATACCTAATTCTTTCCTGACATCCGGGAATTGAGCGGCCGGGTTGAAGCGTTGTGTATTCACGCCATACCTGATCATCCTGGATTGAAAACCCTTGATAAATTTTTTACCGGCTTGCTGGTTGCTGTTGGAGATGGAAATATTCAAATGGGTGCGCGAAGTAAGGTATTGCTCCCCCATGATGCGCAGTTTTTTAACCAGCGGATGCTGGTCCTGGTGAAACGACCATCCATGAATGGTATAGGCCACCGGGAGACCCAATGAACGGGCAGCCCAGTTGACATTTGAATTGGCACGGGTGCCATGTGCATGCACCAGGTCGATCTTTTCTTCGATCATTAATTTTTTTACGGCGCCCCACCTGGTGAAATCAAAAGGCCTTTCGGTATGAATGATATGCGTTTTGATACCCATATCTGTCAGCCTTTTTATCATGGGTCCGTCGGTAAACGACAAAACTATGGGCTCGAACTTATCCTTGTCGATGTTCTCCACCAGGTCGAGCAGATGCGATTCGCCGCCGCCGATCTTTCCCTGCCTGATACATTCCAGAACCCGTATTTTCTTTTTTTCCGTCATGGTTATTTTATTAGGGGTAGCACCTTTTAGAAAATCAACGATTGCTTGGATCCGTACACATTCCAGAAAGCTCCGCGCAGAAAGGATTTCAAATGGGTGAACTGCCTGCCGGCGATGAGCCTGATGGTTGTTTTCGGACCGGTAAAAATAATAAAGAAGAGGATAAATGCTAAGAACTGGCCTGGTTTTGTATTTCTTCTCATATACAGTATCCGGTTACGGGTATGATAATACATCTTCAGGGGCGATTGTTTGCCCACCGTAACCGATTCCTTGTGGTAGATCAGGCCTTTAGCCTCATAATAGATTTTATATCCGCCTCTTAATATTCTTGCACTCCAGTCCCATTCCTCGTAATACAGGAAAAAGCTTTCGGGGAACATACCCGTTTTTTCGATCACTTCGCGTTTTACCATCATGGCGCACCCATGCGCCCCATGGGTATAACCCGATGTATCGTACTGACCGCGGTCTTTTTCCTTGCTGCCCACCGAACTGGTACGGCCTGTATACAGGTTCATAGGGTTATAGCCGGCATATTGAATGGTTTCCTTATCGTGGAAATACCGGATCTTGGGGCAAACTACGCCAATGGAGGGATCTTTTTCGAAGGGAGCGATTAATACATCGAGCAGGTCGGGTGTTAGTTCAGTATCGTTATTGACTATGAAGACATAATCCCCCCTGGATTGCCGGATGCCGAAATTATTTCCTGCCGCAAAACCCAGGTTTTTATCACTGCGTAAAACTTTGGTCTTAGGATAACCCTTGCTGTTGATAAGAGATGTAGGATCGATGGTAGATGCCATGTCACACACCAGTATCTCGTAATTCGTATAGGTCAGGTTTTTGGCGCTTTCCAAAAACTCACAGGTGACTTCAGGCGTGTTCCAGTTTAGGGTAATAATCGATATTAAAGGGCTGTCCTTCGACATAACCGAATTCTTTTGTGGTAAGCATTATAGAGGTTAAGCGTGGTTATATCAATAGGATATAAATTTTTATGGTTGATTTTTCACTTATACGCTTTCTTTCTGCAACAATGCCGAAGGCGTATTGGCTATGATCCATAGGTCGTAGATGAAGTTCGACTTATTGGCATAGTCAATATCCAGGCTGATCCTTTCTTCTACAGACATGTTGCTGCTGCCGCGTTTTTTGATCTGCCAGAGGCCGGTAATGCCTGCAGGCGCCATAAAACGGATGGCATGCTCATCGGTAGTTAGCTTGGCCGCTTCGTATAAAGGAAGGGGGCGGTTGCCCACCAGCGACATATCGCCCAGCAATACATTGAACAACTGGGGCAGTTCGTCGAGACTGGTGTTGCGCAGTATGGAACCCACTTTGGTGATGCGGGGATCGTTGCTCACTTTGAAGAAGATCTGGTCTTCGCCACCGCTGTATTGGTTCAAATGACTCAGTTCGTTCACCCTTTTATCGGCGTCTACCACCATGGTGCGGAACTTATAGAACTTAAATATTTTATATCCTTTACCGGCGCGTTTGGCGATGTAAAAGATGGGGCCTTTCGATTCGAGCCTGATCAGAACGGCTATCAGCACAAATACAGGCAACAATACCAGGATGGCCACTGATGCCACAATGATATCGAAAGCCCTTTTGAATATATTGGAAACGCTGACCGGGATCTTTTTTACTTGTTGAATGTTATCCATCAACAGGTTGGGCTCCACAACCGGTTTGTTCTTTACTTTTTTGAGGAAACTGATCTTGGAAACCAGTTTCTCGCCGCTGATCTCTTTCAGGAAGGCCACATCATCGATATAGGTGGTAGTGCGGTATGAGTTCAACTCTTCGGCCGATGCATCTGAAGCATCCACCAAAAAGGGAATGCCGGAAAAACGTGCGGTAGCGAGGGAATTATAAATATCCTGGATAGCTTTTTTGCCCAGTTTACCATCGATCATTACTGAAACGGGTTGGGCATTGCTTTCTTTCATTCGTTTCAGAAACTGGGTGGGAGTGGCAGTTATTTCAACTTCGAATTGTCCTTCGAGTGTATGCGATAATTTTTCGATGCGGGCAGCATCGGACCCTACGTAAAAAAACGCTCCTGTTCTAATTACCTGCTGGCGGCTTTGTTTGCTGGCGCTGGAACCAAATGAGAAATGTTTGTACTTCTTTTCTTCGCTCAATTCGATGGGTAACGTCAGTTTCATAAACGGAAACAATTTAATTACTTAAAGTTGATTGCTGTAATCGATGGAAATTGGCTTTAAGATCAGAGAAAATTGGAATCATCCCACTTCAATAAATTGCACCAACTGTCGTCGCGAACCAAGACTAGCCGAATCGTCTTTGATAGCAATCAACCGGTCAACTGTATGTTGAAGGTCTAACGGATTAAAGGGTTTCGTAAAATAATTTTCGATACCCATTTCGTCACATATCAGTTGTGTTTCTAATTTGTCCAGAGATGAAAGCGTTATTAAAGGAATATCGCTGTATAAACCTCCGGACTTCAGGTATTCTATGAGCTCCCAATTCTTCATATCGGGTAATTGGGGAGCGGCAATGATAACATCAGGTAAAACCTTCCTCGATAGCCAATGTATAGCTGTGCATCCATCACCCACTGTTATTACCTCATACTTTTTTCCGAAAATTGTCTGTAGTAAAAAGCGTATTGCTTTGCTTTCCTCAACGATTAAAATCTTCTTTTTCATGTTGTCTAAAAATTAAGTCGCTAAAACTCAATTTTTCATCGGACCACCCCAGGAAAAAAGATGTTTCAAAAGAATTGGAATTCTACAGTTTTTTGTACAGGCAATACATTCGTTAAATAAACAGTAAATAGATTACATGGTAATCCAGGGTCATTCAATGGATGCTGTGAGGCAAGGGTCATTCAATGGATGCTGTGAAGAGAAATTCGCTGTTCGTAAGAAACTTGGGAGAGTTTCAGAGGATTGAACTACGATTCAGGCCGTAAAATTAGCAACAATTATTAAATAACCAAATAAAGGATTAAAATTTATTGCCGATTAATATTTTTCTAATATCCACGATCCCCACTTCCCTCAGCGCCCTCATAGTTCTGCAAATTTCCCCGCTCTATGAGTATTATTCATCCAATAACGTTGCATCACCCACCACCCAATTTCCCATTTTCCCAATTTCCCATTTTCTCAATTTCCAAATCTCCCTTTACTCTCGTACCTTGCAGGCTCGCTATACCAAGAATGGAAACCTTATAACCCCGTACTGTTGCCGGTACGAGGCCGGTAATTGCCATACCGGGCAGGTATGCTATTATATGTACGTATACGTTTTAACAACCAACACTATATGAAGCATTTTTGGTTTATTGCATGTCTCCAGGTTTTAGCTGCCTGCGCATTGGCGCAGGTATCCATCATTCCCCAACCGGTTGGTTTAAAAATGCCGGGTTCTGCAGGAAATTTTTCCATAACGTCAAAAACGTCAATTTACCTTGAAGACGCGCGGCTGGCCCCTTCGGCGGCCTTTCTGAACGATTACCTGAAACAGATCTATGGTTTTACCCTGCCGGTAAAAAAGAAGGCCGGCACGGCGCCGGGTATACGCCTGCGGCATCAAACCACCGCTTCGCCCAGGGAAGGCGCTTATACCTTGCAGGTGGATAACCAGGGCATTGCCATCACCAGCGAAACCGAACAGGGCGCTTTTTACGGAATTCAAACGCTGATACAATTGCTGCCCGCGGCCAAAAACACTACCCTTTCCATTCCCTTTGTTTCGGTAACCGACTACCCGCGCTTTCAATACCGCGGTATGCACCTGGATGTAGGCCGTCATTTTTTCCCAGTTGAGTTTGTTAAGAAATACATCGACTACATAGCGCTGCACAAGATGAATTATTTTCACTGGCACCTCACCGAAGACCAGGGCTGGCGCATAGAGATCAAAAAATATCCCCGGCTTACCCAGGTAGGCGCCTGGCGCGATGGCACCATCATTGGCCCCTACCCCGGTACCGGTAACGACAACATCCGTTATGGCGGTTTTTATACGCAAAAAGAAGTGAAGGAGATCGTACAATATGCGGCCCAACGCTATATCACCGTTGTCCCCGAAATAGAAATGCCCGGTCACTCGTCTGCGGCGCTGACCGCCTATCCGCACCTCGGCTGCACCGGCGGACCCTATAAAGTACAACCCACCTGGGGTGTATTTAAAGAAGTGTTTTGCGCGGGCAACGATTCCGTATTTACGTTTTTACAGGATGTGCTGGATGAGGTTTTACCCCTCTTCCCTTCCAAATATGTACATATCGGTGGCGATGAATGCCCCAAGGAAAGCTGGAAGGTATGTCCGAAATGCCAGGCGCGAAAAACCGCCAATAACCTGAAAGACGAACATGAGCTGCAAAGCTATTTTGTACAGCGTATGGAGAAGTATATCAACAGCAAGGGCAAGATCATGATCGGCTGGGATGAGATCCTCGAAGGCGGGCTGGCGCCCAACGCCGTGGTGATGAGCTGGCGGGGCGAAAAAGGCGGCATCGACGCAGCCAACCAGGGTCATGATGTGATTATGACGCCCGTGAGCCATGTGTACCTGGATTATGCACAGGCCAAACCCGAAGATTCGCTGGTGATTGGAGGGTATACGCCTTTAAAGAAAACCTATAGCTATGAGCCCGTACCTGCCGAACTGGATGCGTCGAAAAACAAACATGTGTTAGGCGCGCAGGGCAATGTGTGGACGGAGTATATGGGGTATCCCTCCAAGGTGGAGTATATGATATTTCCGAGGATGAGTGCGTTGAGTGAGGTGTTATGGAGTCCAAGGGAGGTGAGGAATTGGGAGGATTTTGAGAAAAGGTTGGAGATGCAGGTGCTGCGTTATGGATTGTGGGGTGCTAATTATAATAAGAAGTTTGAATAGCTTTTTAAAATCGCCGGCGCAACCGGCAATCGATTGCCTAAACAATAATTAAAAAATAAAAATATACATTTTAATTTCGCCCAACTTCAAAAAAGTATTATATGAACATGGTCGATTCGTTTGAGAAACTACCCGTACGCATTTATCCCAACCTTAAAGAAGGCTCCCGGTTCGTGGCTCAGGAAATAGCCGCCCTCATTCGCGCCAAACAGGCCGCAGGCGCCCCCTGCATCCTGGGACTGGCCACAGGTTCTTCACCCCGTTCCATGTACGCCGAACTGGTACGCATGCACAAGGAAGAAGGCCTCAGCTTTAAAAACGTCATCACATTCAACCTCGATGAATATTATCCCATCGAAAACGATGCCCTGCAAAGCTATAACCGCTTTATGCATGTGCATTTATTCGATCACATCGATATTGATCCGAAGAATATTCATATCCCCAACGGTGAAATACCCAAGGAAAATATCAAGGCCCATTGCCTCGAATACGAACGCATGATCGAAGAAGCAGGCGGCATCGATCTGCAGGTACTCGGCATCGGTAACAATGGCCATATCGGCTTTAACGAGCCGGGCTCCAGCATCTATTCACGCACCCGCCTGGTAACGCTCGACAACTCTACCCGCATTGCCAATTCGCACGAGTTCGCCAACATATCGCAGGTACCCAGGCTGGCAATCACTATGGGCATCAGCACCATCCTCAAAGCCAAACGCATACTGCTCATGGCCTGGGGACCGGCCAAAACACCGGTTGTACAAAAATCGGTGGAAGACAATGTAACGGAACAAATACCTGCCTCTTTATTGCAGCAGCACAACGACTGCACCTTCGTGCTTGATGAAATGGCCGCTGCCGATCTCACCCGCTTTAAATCGCCCTGGCTCACCGGCGATATCGAGTGGACGCCGGCCATGATACGCAAGGCGGTGGTAAATATGGCCCTGAAAGTAAATAAGCCCCTGCTGAGTTTGACGAATATCGATTACCGTGATAATGGGCTGGGCGATCTGCTGGTAGAAGAAGGCGATGCCTACGAGATCAACCTGAAAGTATATTATATGCTGCGCGACAGCATCACCGGTTGGCCGGGCGGCAAACCCGATGTGTCGCTGCCCAACCATCCCGAAAGATCGACGCCCTACCCCAAACGCTGCGTGATCTTTTCGCCCCACCCCGACGATGATATCATCTCCATGGGCGGCACCTTCCAACGCCTGCACGACCAGGGTCACGATGTGCATGTGGCCTACCAGACCTCCGGTAATATTGCCGTAACCGACGAGTTTGTTACCCGTTTTATGGACTTTGCCGTAGGCTTTGAAGACATGTTTGGTGTAGACAGTAAAAAATCGAAAGAAATACTGCAGGAAGCCCGCAAATACCTCACCGAAAAGAAATCGAACCAGGTAGATACGCCGGAGATCAGGGCCATCAAGGGGTTGATACGCCGCTGCGAGGCCAGGGCCACCTGCCGTTATGTGGGAATCAGCGAACAAAACGTGCATTTTCAAAACCTCCCCTTTTACGAAACCGGCACCATCGAAAAGAAGCCGATGGGTGAAGAAGATATCCAGCTCACCGTAGACCTGCTGCGTAAAATAAAACCCCACCAGGTGTATTGCGCCGGCGACCTGGCCGACCCGCATGGTACCCATAAGGTTTGTTTGGATATTGTGTTCGAATCGCTGCGCCGTATCAAAAAAGCCGGCGACGAATGGGTAAAGGATTGCTGGGTATGGCTGTACAAGGGCGCCTGGCAGGAATGGGATATCAGCGAAATTGAAATGGCCATTCCCATGAGCCCCGACCAGGTTTTAAAGAAACGTTTTGGCATTTTTATACACCAATCACAAAAAGACATGGTACCCTTCCAGGGAAGCGATAACCGTGAGTTCTGGCAACGCGCCGAAGACCGGAACGCCAATACAGCCGACCTGTATGCGCAACTGGGTCTAACAAAATATGCGGCAATAGAAGCCTTTGTGCGATGGCACTTCTAACGAGTTTGAAACCCCGGCCTTGGCCGGGTTTTTTTTTGTGTTGAATTTGTTCTACACTTTCATGCGTCAAATACGCAAAGCCCAATAACACCAAAATTGTATTAGTTCATTCCGATTTGTATCGTATTTTCGGTATTCTTATTTTGTGAATGAAGCGATGTAGCGGATGTTTTTGTTTAACAGATGATGATGGCGTAAGGGTTTTATTGAGGTTAAAAAAAGTTAGTATATGAATGTTTTGAATCAGTATCCAACTCATGTGTTATTGGGCGAAGATGATGACGAGGACTACCTGATCTTCTCACTGGCGATAGAAGAACTGTCATTTAAGGTGGTGCTGTCGCGTGCAGAGAATGGGGACATACTATTGAAACTGCTGGATGAAAAGAACCCGGATATCGTGTTCCTCGATCTGCTGATGCCGTGCAAGGATGGCCGGCAAACACTCAAAGAGATCAGGTCCAACAAAAAATACGATTCCATTCCCATCATCGTGTATTCTTCATTGAACGATCTAAAGAATATTGAATTCTGCTATCGGGAAGGGTCCAACCTGTATGCCATCAAACCGCATACGCTTACGGAGCTCAAATCGATCCTGGAGAAAATATTTTCTATAGACTGGAAAAAGGTATTATACTTTCCGCCGCGCTCAAGGTTTGTTTTAAACCCGCAATAGAAAATCAGAAATAAAAAATAAGAAATCAGTAATGAGAAAGTAGATCCCAGTGTGATCTACTTTCTCATTTTTAATTCCTTATTTCTAATTTTTCATTTCTGGTTTCCAACGGCGTACCCGGCTGATGCACCGGCAATGAAATAATGAAGTTAGAGCCTTTATTTACTTTGCTCTGCACCGAAATAAAGCCGTTGTGTTTTTCCACGATCTTTTTGCAAAGGGTAAGCCCTATACCCGTACCCTCAAACTCACTGTGTACATGCAGGCGGCGGAACATGTCGAATATCTGATCGGCATATTGCTGGTCGAAACCGATGCCATTGTCCTGCACATAAATGCGGCAATATTGTATGGGCTCTTTATTGGAGGTAGTGGCCGATATGATCTCTGAACGTATCTGTATCACGGGTGGCACGCCCTTGCGGTGATACTTCAACGCATTACTAAGCAGGTTAAAGAAAAGCGGCCGAATCAAGCCCGGGTTCACATCTATGAATGGCAGCTCCTGTTTTTCGATCCTGGCGTTTTTTTCCTGGATGCTTGCATCCAGCTCATCCAGTACTTCCTGGAATATGAGGTTGAGATTATAATTAACAAAAGATTCCTTTTCATTATTGATGCGCGAAAAGGCCAGTATATCGCTAATCAGCGTTTGCATACGCACGGCCGCATTTTGTATACGCGTGATATAGTTGATGGCCGAGGTATCGAGCATTTCCTGGTATTTCACAAACAACAGGTCGCTGAAGGTGCGGATCTTGCGCAGGGGCTCCTGCAGGTCGTGCGAGGCCATAAAGGCAAAACGGTCCAGGTCGCGGTTGGCCGATTCCAGCAGGGAAATGTTTTCCAGCAATTGCCGGTTCAGTTCCTTCACCCTTTCTTCCGATGCCTTGCGCTCGTTCACTTCCAGCTCCAGGTTCCTGTTAATGGCTTTCAATCGCTGTTCCTGTTCCATCAGGCGGTGGTTCTTTCGGTACAGATCAACCAGCACGCTTACCTTCGCTCGCAGCAATTCGGGGTTGATAGGTTTGTAGATATAATCCGCCGCACCCATGCGGTATCCCTTGTACACATTTTCTTCGCCATAATTATTGGCGGTAATGAAAATGATGGGGATATGTTTCAGCTTTTCACGTTCGTAGATGAGAGCGGCAGTTTCAAAACCGTTCAGGTTGGGCATCTTCACATCCATCAGTATCAGGGCAAAGTCAATCTCTGTCAGCAGGATCTTCAAAGCCTGCCGGCCACTGTTTGCTTTAACCAAAACGTATTCGTCGGGAGCCAGTATGGCTTCCATCGACATCAGGTTGTCTTCACGGTCGTCTACCAAAAGAATTTTTGGACGCATGTTTTCATTTTTACCGATTTGCCGCCCCGGCGCCGTATGGCATGCCGGGTTACACGCGGGCCGTCCCTTACGGGACGAATTATCCTGTACGCCGTCTGTTGGGGGCATTGCATGCCGGGCTACCGACAGGCCGACCCTAACGGGACGGTTTTTTATTTATAAAACCAAACGCGCATCAACGACAACAGTTGATCAATTTTCAAAGGCTTGGTAATGTAATCCGATGCCCCTGCTTCTATACATTTCTGCCTGTCGCCCTTCATCGCCTTGGCCGTTACCGCAATAATCGGCAGCAGGTTGTTCTTATGTTCACGCCTGATCTTTTGCGTGGTCTCATATCCATCCATTTCGGGCATCATAATATCCATCAGCACCATGTCTATCTTGGGGTTGTCTTCCCGGATGATCTGGATCGCCTCCTTACCACTTTCCGCCGTTATCACATTGATATTATAACGTTCGAACACAGTAGTCAGCGCAAACAGGTTTCGTACATCATCATCCACCACCAGGACGTTTTTCCCCGTCAGTATATCTTCTTTCTTCCTGATATTCTCTATCAGTTTCCGTTTTTCGGCCGACAGGTCCCTGTGATTGATATGCAAATGTAGTATGATCTCCTCCAGCAGGTGTTCCAGCGAATTCACACCTTTCAACAGTATTTTGCTGCTGATATTGTTCAACTGCTGCAATTCTTTTTTATTGAATTCCCTGGCCGAATATACGATCACCGGCGTTAGCCTCGATTTGTGTTCTGCGATCTGGCTCACCAGCTCGGGACCAGGTAAATCGGGCAGCGTGTAATCGAGAATAATACAATCAAAGTCCTTTCTGTTGATCTCATGCATGGCCTTCTCCCCTGTTTCGGCAATCGTTACGTCGATATTGTCCCCGCTCAGCATTTTTGCTATCTGCGAATAATCCACCTCATTATCTTCCACCACCAGCACGCGTTTAGCCAACTTGTTGTTAAACGACACAATATCTTCAAACAAATCGATCAGCGACTCATTATCCAGCGGTTTCAGCCTGAAGCTGCGGGCGCCGCGTTTTAAGGCCAGGGCCCTGTTTTCTTCTCCACTGATCAGGTGCACGGGAATATGCCGGTAACTGAGGTCGTTGCGCAACAGTTCCATCACCTTCCAGCCGCTGGTATCGGGCAGCTTCACATCCAGCGTTATGGCAATGGGTGTAAAGCGGTTTATAAAATCAAACACCTCGATATAGTTGGTAGCCACAATGGCCTTTAACCCATATTGATGCGCTTTTTCAATGATGATCTTGCCAAAGCGTATATCATCTTCAACGATCAGTATCGACTTTTCATTCGGCTGAATATTATTCCGGTCGTCACCGGTATCGTTGATCATTTCATTTACGATATGCAAACCGGGCGTGGGCGCGCCTTCGCTGGTTACCCTGATGGAGTTGAGCAGGGTATCTATTTCGCCGCTGTTGTTGCCCAGGTGCAACTGGTATTCGGTAAGATTGGCGGGCGCTTCCTTGCTCACCATACCGGCCACATTCTCTACAGGCAGGTACAGCGTAAAGGTACTACCCTGCTGCGGCACGCTTTCCAGTTCGATGGTGCCACCCAGCAGCTCGGCCAGACCGCGGCTGATAGACAAACCCAAACCGGTACCGCCATACTTACGGCTGGTAGATCCTTCGGCCTGCTGGAAGGCCTCGAAAATGATCTGTTGCTTTTCGAGTGGTATACCTATGCCTGTATCGTTGATGGCAAATGCCACCACCCGGCGTGCATTATCAAGAGTGGGATTGCCCGACTTCCAGTTCTTCTCCGCCTCGTATATCCTCAGCTTCACCTCGCCTTTTTCGGTAAACTTAAACGAGTTCGACAACAGGTTCTTCAATATCTGGTTCAAACGCTGTATATCGGTCTCGAGCGATTCGGGCAGCCGTGGATCGGTCTCGATGGTAAAGCGCAGATGCCTGGCCTCGGAGATCGGTTTAAAGGTGGTTTCAACAAAGGACGCAATCTCGGCAAATCGCACAGGTGATATATTAGCCGTGATAAAGCCCGATTCGATCTTCGACAGATCGAGAATATCATTGATCAGTTGAATGAGGTCATCGCCACAGGAGTGAATGGTTTTGGCGTAACGAATTTGTTTTTCTGTAAGATTGCCTTCGGCATTTTCATACAACTGCTGGGCAAGTATCAACAGGCTGTTCAATGGCGTACGCAGCTCGTGCGACATATTGGCCAAAAACTCCGATTTGTACTTGGAGGTCAGCGTCAACTGTTCAGCTTTTTCTTCCAGCGAACGGCGCGCTTCTTCCACCTCCTTGTTCTTGGCTTCCACTTCGTTCTTTTGTTTTACCAGCAACAGGGCTTTGTCCTGCAGTTCGTCGTTGGTGCGTCGCAGCTCCTCCTGTTGCACTTTCAGCTCACTGGCCAGCGATTGCGATTGACTCAACAGTTCTTCCGTACGGGTATTCGCCTCGATGGTGTTCAACACAATACCGATACTTTCCGTCAACTGGCTCAGGAAGTCAAGATGGGTGTCGCTGAAACTGTCCAGCGAAGCCAGTTCTATCACCGCTTTTACGTTGTTCTCAAACAATACCGGCAATATGATCACATTGGCCGGTTTGGCCTTGCCCAAAGCCGAATTGATGCGTATATAGTTGGCCGGTACATTACTGAGTATGATCCGTTCTTTTTCGAAGGCCACCTGCCCTACCAGGCCTTCGCCGATGGCAAATTCGGTAGGGATGTTTTTTTCCGAACGGTAACCATAGGCAGCAAACAGGTTCAGTTTTACTTCCTGCTGGTCTTCGTCCTGCTTGAGTATATAGAAGGCGCCGAAATGCGCGCTTACCACACGCGCCAGTTCCGACAATATTTTTTGTGTTACCGTTTTCAGATCGCGCTGGCCCTGCAGCATCTGTCCGAATTTGGCCAGGTTCGATTTCAGCCAGTCCTGTTCCTGGTTACGCAGGGTGGTTTCGCGCAGGTTCGAGATCATCTGGTTGATGGTATCTTTCAGGGCTTCCACCTCACCTTTTGCTTCCACACGAATGGTACGGGTAAGGTCACCCTTGGTTACCGCCGAAGCTACTTCAGAGATAGAGCGTACCTGCGTGGTCAGGTTTTGCGCCAACTGGTTTACGTTTTCCGTCAGGTTTTTCCAGATGCCGCTGGCGCCCGGCACACTGGCCTGTCCGCCCAATCGTCCTTCCACACCCACCTCACGGGCCACAGTGGTTACCTGGTCGGCAAAGAGGGCCAGGGTATCGATCATTTCATTGATGGTCTCGATCAGCTGCGCCACCTCACCACGCGAAACAATGGTGAGTTTTTGTTTCAGGTTACCCGTTGCCACGGCAGTTACTACCTTGGCAATACCACGCACCTGGTTGGTGAGGTTGCTGGCCATCATGTTCACACTGTCGGTAAGGTCTTTCCAGGTACCGGCCACACCACGCACTTCGGCCTGGCCGCCCAGTTTACCTTCGGTACCCACTTCGCGCGCCACACGCGTTACTTCCGAGGCAAAACCCTGCAACTGGTCCACCATGGTGTTGATGGTATTTTTCAGATCGAGGATCTCACCCTTTACATCGATGGCCACCTTTTTCGACAGGTCGCCGCCGGCCACGGCTTTTGTCACTTCGGCAATGTTGCGCACCTGTTCGGTGAGGTTACCGGTCATCTGGTTTACCGAATCGGTCAGGTCTTTCCAGGTACCGGCTACACCGGGCACAAAGGCCTGTCCGCCCAGTTTACCATCGGTACCCACCTCACGCGCCACACGCGTTACTTCCGAGGCAAAGGCACGCAACTGGTCCACCATGGTGTTCAGCGTTTCTTTCAACTGTAAGATCTCACCGCGTACGTCCACGGTAATCTTTTTCGACATATCCCCATTGGCCACCGCCACGGCTACCTCGGCAATATTACGCACCTGGGCAGTCAGGTTACCGGCCATCTGGTTTACCGAGTCGGTCAGGTCTTTCCAGGTACCGGCCACACCGGGCACATTCGCCTGGCCACCTAGTTTTCCTTCGGTACCCACTTCACGGGCCACACGCGTTACTTCGGAGGCAAAACCACGCAACTGGTCCACCATGGTGTTGATGGTATTCTTCAACTCCAGGATCTCGCCTTTTACATCCACATCGATCTTACGGCTCAGGTCGCCATTGGCCACGGCCGTAGTTACTTCGGCAATGTTACGCACCTGCGAGGTGAGGTTGCTGGCCATTTTATTTACAGAATCGGTGAGGTCTTTCCAGGTGCCTCCCACACCGGGCACCTCCGCCTGCCCGCCCAGTTTACCATCGGTACCCACCTCACGCGCCACACGCGTTACTTCGGAGGCAAAGGCACGCAACTGGTCCACCATGGTGTTCAGCGTTTCTTTCAACTGCAATATCTCGCCACGCACATCCACGGTGATCTTTTTCGACATATCGCCATTGGCCACGGCAACGGCCACCTCGGCAATGTTACGCACCTGGGCGGTGAGGTTACCGGCCATCTGGTTTACCGAGTCGGTCAGGTCTTTCCAGGTACCGGCCACACCGGGCACATTGGCCTGGCCGCCCAGTCTTCCATCGGTACCCACCTCACGCGCCACACGGGTTACTTCAGAAGCAAATCCGCGCAACTGGTCCACCATGGTATTGATGGTGTTCTTCAGCTCCAGGATCTCGCCTTTTACATCCACATCGATCTTCCGGCTTAAGTCGCCATTGGCCACCGCGGTGGTTACTTCGGCAATGTTACGCACCTGCGAGGTGAGGTTACTCGCCATTTTATTTACAGAATCGGTCAGGTCTTTCCAGGTACCGCCTACACCGGGCACCTCCGCCTGCCCACCCAGTTTACCATCGGTACCCACCTCACGCGCCACACGCGTTACTTCGGAACCAAATGAATTCAACTGGTCCACCATGGTATTGATGGTATTTTTTAATTCAAGGATCTCTCCTTTTACATCCACGGTAATTTTTTTCGACAGGTCGCCCTTGGCCACGGCAGTGGTCACGTCGGCAATGTTACGTACCTGCGCGGTGAGGTTGCTGGCCATCTGGTTTACGGAGTCGGTGAGGTCTTTCCAGGTACCGGCCACGCCTTTTACCTGCGCCTGCCCGCCCAGCTTACCTTCGGTACCTACTTCCAGCGCCACACGCGTCACCTCCGACGAGAATGAGTTCAACTGGTCCACCATGGTGTTCATGGTATTCTTCAATTCCAATATTTCGCCTCGTACATCTACGGTGATCTTTTTCGAAAGGTCGCCTTTGGCCACGGCGGTGGTTACATCGGCAATGTTACGTACCTGGGCGGTGAGGTTGCTCGCCATCTGGTTCACCGAATCGGTAAGGTCTTTCCAGGTACCGGCCACGCCTTTTACTTTTGCCTGGCCGCCCAGCTTTCCTTCACTACCTACCTCCAGCGCCACACGCGTTACTTCCACGGAGAAAGAGTTCAGCTGGTCCACCATGGTGTTCATGGTGTTCTTCAATTCCAATATTTCCCCGCGCACATCCACGGTAATTTTTTTCGAGAGGTCGCCCTTGGCCACGGCGGTGGTCACATCGGCAATGTTACGCACCTGGGCGGTGAGGTTGCTCGCCATCTGGTTTACCGAATCGGTGAGGTCTTTCCAGGTACCGGCCACGCCTTTTACCTGTGCCTGACCGCCCAGTTTTCCTTCGGTACCTACTTCCAGCGCCACACGCGTTACTTCCGATGAAAACGAGTTGAGCTGGTCCACCATGGTATTGATGGTATTCTTTAATTCAAGGATCTCTCCTTTTACGTCCACCGTAATTTTTTTTGAGAGGTCGCCCTTGGCAACGGCAGTGGTCACCTCGGCAATATTGCGCACCTGCGCGGTGAGGTTACTCGCCATCTGGTTCACCGAATCGGTGAGGTCTTTCCATACACCACCTACGCCTTTTACCTTGGCCTGGCCGCCCAGTTTACCTTCACTACCCACTTCACGCGCCACACGCGTTACCTCCATCGAGAACAGGTTCAACTGTTTCACCATCCCGTTCACCTCCTTGGCAATGGTGGCAAACTCGCCCTGCAACATATGACCGCCAATTTCAAGCGGCATATCTTTCGACAGGTTGCCCTTGGCCACCGAACTGATCACACCTGCAATCTCGATGGTAGGATGCACCAGGTCGGAGATCAGTGTATTCAGCGACTCCACACCTGTACGCCAGGCGCCGCGCGCATTGGGCAGTTCAATACGCTGGTTCAGCTTACCCTGTTTACCGATGGTATTACCGGCCTTGGTAAACTCGGTCATCATTTTTTCGTTGAGTGTAATGATCTCGTTGAGGGTGTCACATATCTTGCCGGTCAACCCGATTTTGTCAATAGGCATGCGCACATTAAAGTTGCCGTTTTTGACGGCAGTAAGCACGGCCAGCAATTCACGGCTGTCCAACTCGCCCGATAACTGGTCAAGTTGTTCATCGTTCCCGTTGAGTTCATGAAACTTTTCAGCGGGTGCTTTTTTTGTTGAAGCAGAAGACTTAATTCCTTCCTGGCGGGATGTACGGGCAGTGTTGGTTTTAGAACGCGCCATAATCAGGTATTTTGACTGTATTAGTGAATTGTTTTTGGTGCAGGCCGTATCGATCCTTCTCCTCCTGCTGCATGACCAATGGCATACGGCCCGAATAATTAACCATGGACATATCAGTAGATGCTTGTAGTCTCTCAAACAGTGTTCCGGTTTTTGGATTAATTTTTCATGTTGTATTTTCTGATCGGATAGTTGAATAAAAATTATAATCTGTTCCACACTTCCGCAATAGCATCCCCGATATGAGTAAATTATTACCCATGCACCGCCAGGAATGCTATTAATCAATCATATTTAATAATACAGGCCAGTGCCATGGCAGGAGGCCTTTTTCCGGGGTGGCCGCTACGCCATTTGCGACGCACATATTGGCCACAGCATACAAACTTTCACAAAAAAATACAGTTATGGAATAAAGGAGAAAACTACCTGTTATGCATACACGTTTCTAACGATAAAAAAAATCCGATTTGATAATTGTTCTGAGTAAAATTCGTTTATCTTTAGCGCCTTCCCGTTCCAACCAACAGCGCATCGCTATTCCCGCTTAAAAAACTACGTTCCCGGTATGCAAACGAGGCTTATCGTCAATTCAGACAACCTTGTCTTTACTCATCATTTGCCGGCTCCACTGGCCGATTATGTATTGGAGGGCATGACGCCCTGGGCGGCCTCCGCATCCTTTGGACATGTGCTGTTGCAGGAAAAACCCTGTAACGGTATTACCATTCGAATATGGCATTTCCTGTTAAACCAGGGCTGTGATTGTACCATCATAAACGAAGAACCGGCTTTACACCTGCGGGTTCAACTCATCAACCAGGTACATTACGAACCGGAAGGTTTGCCCCTGCTCAGTTTTTATGAACATAGCTATAACCTGTTATATGTACCGCCGGAAAAAACTTCCATCCGGTTCGATACCGAAGGCATGTACAGTTGCCTGGAGATATATTATGCCGAAGCCAGTTTGCTGAAACTGCAAAACAGCTTTCCCTCTATGCAACATTTTTTGCATAAGGTAGAGCGCCGGCAGCCGGCCCTGATGATGCCGGTAAACCAAATGGCGTCCCATGCCATGCTGGATGTGTTGAACAGGCTGACACTTGCATTGAACAAAGCCACCGATCAAAGCTGGCTGCGTACACGGGCGGTGGAAATACTGGCGCAATGCCTGGACGATTATGCGCAGCACCCGCTTACCGGATCGGTGCGTCTGCCCTTTCGGGATGCCGGCGCTATTTATCACGCCCGGCAGCTTTTGCAGCAGCACTATACACAGCCCTGGACTATGAAAAAACTGGGTGGAAAAACCGGTCTAAATAATTACAAGCTGGAAAACGGCTTCAGGCAACTGTACCGGCAAAGCCCCATGGACTACCTGAAAGATCTGCGTATGCATAAAGCCTGGCTATTATTGCCGGGCAAACGCTACTCGGTGGCACAGGTAGCCGAAATGACTGGTTACACCAATCTGAGCGCCTTTTCAAAAGCATTTAAAAAACATTTTCATATTACCGCCCGCGAAAGAAGCAGGGAAAGCTGATGCTGTATACATAACAGGAAAAAATATTTGTTTTTCGTTTTTTTGGCAAAATCTTTCCGGAGCAAAAATTTGAATAATATTGGGGTCATGCGTACCTTTAACAAGGTTTGCTACGGGTATTTATTACAGTTATATATCATGCATCCAAAGCGCAACTCTCCCAACTAATCCAACACTATCGAATCAAGGGTATAGATCAAGGCCCTTCCGCATAAACTTTCTCTTTCCATAGGATAAGGTTTATTCAATGGTTATGGTTGAATGGTGCAGAATAAATCCTGCGCTGGTAATGCATATCGCTGCGGTGACCGTGATTGTGGTTGTAACATGCATGCTATTGTGAGGGTATGCATGGTTGTCATATCTTTCATTCTTCCGTATCGTCGACACCCATTACATATGCCCATTGCCGGCCTGGATTTTTTATTGCCGGGCCGTCAGTAAAATGATCATCACCAATACAATAAATAGAACGATCCAAAAGATCAGGCGTTTAACAAGAGGAGGTTTAGGTGTAGCCGGTATCGCCTGCCTGCTGATCTTTTGCCACCAGGCATCCAGGTTTACCTGGTTCAGCAATTGCAGGTCGTTCAGCAATTGTTCTTCACTGTTGATGCGGTCGAAGATCTGTTTATGCGTTGGGTGTTCTGAAATCCAGTTGTCCAGTTTTTTTTGCTCTTCCGGTGTTAATTCCTGCCGCAGGTGTTTGAGTAACAATTCTGCTAATTGGTTAGCGTCTGTAACATGTGCATCCTCATCCATATTCATACATATAGAAACCAATATTGTCCCTCTTCCTTTATGGAGGAGGGGAAATAAATATCGGTGGCGCTGCGCAGTGCGCTACATCTTAAAACCATTGTTCATGGTAAAAAACAACATCAGGGTAGACAGCAAGCCTTTCTTTAACAGGTTGGTACGTATCAGTTGAATGGCTTTGGCACGCTGCACCCAAACCGTGTTGATGGATATATCCAACTGTTTGGCGATTTCATCAGCCGACTTCCTTTCATAGTAGATCAGCTTGAAGATCTCTTTACAGCGCTGCGGTAATTGCTCTATTTCGTGCTCCACTTCACGAAGCACCTCGGCATGCACCATATGACTCAACACATGTTCATCGGCGCCCGACTGCAAAAGCGCCAGGTCTTTTTTGGTGGTAACCTGTTTTTGCATAAAACGCAAATAATTCAAACAGGCATTACGGGTAGTGATATACAGGAAAGCTTTCATATTGGGAAGGGTATCGAAAAATTCGTGGCGGTTCAGGAGTTTGATAAAACTGTCTGCGGCGATGTCCTCGCCTTCTGCATCGTTATCGACCAGGCGTTTGGCAAAAAAACACAAACTGGGAAAATACAAGTTGTACACAGCTTTAAAGGCATGTGAACTACCTTTTTTAAATTCGCTCAACAGGACCTTATCAGGAAATTGTTGTTTCATTCCTTCATTACTTGACGATGGCGGATACGCCAGCTACAAATCGACAGACGAATATCCTGTATAAAAGCTAACTGCCAAAATAACTTCGGCACTAAATACTAAAAAAAAGTGGATGCATGACCGGTATACAGCCTTATCATAACCGTTCCCCAAAAAATCATTAATAATGTTTTTGCCATTTTCATGAAGAATTGATCTTTGGTACGGCCGCTTATTTTGACGCTTTTTTGTCATATATCCAACATTTCCTATATGCTGGTACAGAAATTTAGTAGTATACCGGATGGCGGTCATTGATAAAAAAGTCTGGACAAACTGGTCGGGAGACATTCATTTCGAGCCCTCCATCGCCATGGCTCCTTCCAGCGAAGAGGAACTGCGGCAGATCGTGTGCCGCGCTATCGAACATGGGCAAACCATCAGGGCCATGGGCGCCCGTCATTCCTGCTCGCCCCTGATCAAAACCAACCAGGTACTGCTGAGCCTGGAAAATTTCAAAGGTCTGCATGGGCACAATGCCCAACAGCAGTTGGCAACAGTAGGCGCCGGCGCCACGGTGGAAGAGATCGGTGAAGACCTTTTTGCAGTTGGCCTCGGCATGATCAATACCGGTCATATTAATCAACAACAAATTGCCGGCGCCATCAGTACGGGTACACATGGCGCGGGCAAAAAACTCACCAATTTATCGGGGCAGGTAGCGGGGATACGCATGATCACCGGCACGGGTGAGATCAAAGAATATAATGAAACCGATCATCCGCGTATCATGCAGGCATTAAAAGTAAGTCTTGGCAGCATGGGGCTGTTTACACAGGTTACCTTAAAATCATTACCCGCATTTCAATTGCACCGGCGGCAGTATTGCGCCTCCACAGACGATTGCCTGCATCACCTGCAACAACTCATGGAAGAAAACCGCAATTTCTGTTTTTACTGGTACCCGCGCAGGGATGATGTGAGTCTGCGTCTCTGGAATTTTCCCGGGCAGGGCACACAACAGCTACCCTATGCACGCCTGTATAAGGAGTATACAGGATGGGGTAAAGACGTATTACCTACTTCCCATTCATTAAAGTACAACGAACTGGAATATGCGCTGGAAGCCCAAACGGCGCCAGCCTGTTTTACAGCAATACGCAAACGGGTATTGGAAAAACATCGCTCGCAGGTAGCCTGGCGCATACTGTACCGGCCCATTGCGGCCGACGACGCATGGCTCAGCAATGCGTATCAACGGGATATTGTGGCCATCACCATTCACCAGCATGCTACCCTGCCCTACCGGGATTATTTTAACGATATAGAACAAATTTTGCAACACTATGGCGGCCGGCCGCACTGGGGTAAAAAACACAGTTTGAAAGCGGCGCAATTGCGCAGGCTTTATCCGATGTGGCAGCCATTCCAGGATCTGCGGACAGCGTTCGATCCGCATGGTGTTTTTTTAAACGATCACCTGACAGAAATTTTAATTGAAGAATAAATACATGATGATGACAATAGGACACAAAACCTGGGTAATACCAGGCGGGCGGATACCACCACATTCTGCAGGCAGGGAACCGTCGGCCACCAGCCGCGATGAATTATGTGTGCTCAATACCAACGAACAGGGTGCACAACTGGAAATCACCGTGTATTACGAAGACCAGCCGCCTGTGGGGCCTTTTCGCATTTACATAGAAGCGCAGCGCATGCGGGTGGTGCGTTTTAACGACCTGGTAGATCCGGTACCTATATTACTGGATGTACCCTATTCGGCGGTGATCCAATCCGATCAACCCATCGTTGTACAGTTTACCCGCATCGACACTTCGGCCGGTGCCATCACCACCACCATGGCTTATCCCGATAAAACCATCTCATGAAATACAACTGGTACCGGAACGCGATCATCTATTCGCTGGACGTAGAACTGTTTTACGATTCCAACAACGACGGCATTGGCGATTTCCAGGGCCTGATCGACAAGCTGGATTACCTGGCTGCACTGGGCATCACCTGCATCTGGCTCATTCCCTTCTTTCCTTCGCCTAACCGCGATAACGGGTACGATGTAAAGGATTACTACAACATCGATCCAAGACTGGGCTGCCTCGGCGATTTCACACAACTGGTCGACAAGGCCCATGTATACGGCATCAAGATCATCATCGACCTGGTGGTAAACCATACGTCCATCGAACATCCCTGGTTCCAGGATGCCCGGAAGGACCGCAACAGCAAATTCAGGCATTTTTATGTATGGTCAGATGAGCCGGTGCAATTCAAAAAGGCCGAACTGGTATTTGCCGGTGAAGAAAATACCATGTGGACCTATGATCCCGTAGCTGGTCAGTATTACCTGCACCGTTTTTATAAAGAACAGCCCGATCTGAATATATCGCATCCCGATGTACGCAATGAAATACTGAAAATAATGGGTTTTTGGCTGGCCCTGGGTGTGAGTGGCTTCCGGGTTGATGCAGCGGCCATCATCATCGAGCCCTATGGCATCGATGGGGCTGAAACAAAAGAGCTGGAAAGTTTTTTTGAGGAGATGAGAAACTTTTTATCGGCCCGTAAAACCGATGCCATCCTGCTGGCCGAGGCCAATATACATCCGCGCGAATCGAAGGTGTATATGGACGGTGTAAACAGGATGCACATGATGTTCAACTTTTATGTAAACCAACATCTTTTCCTGGCCATGGCCCGCCAAAACGCCGGTCCCCTGCAACAGGCATTGCGCAAATTGCCGCATTTGTCGCTTGATGAACAATGGCTCAATTTCCTGCGGCATCACGATGAACTTACACTGGAAAAACTGAAGGAGGAAGAAAAGCAGGAAGTGTTCGAAGCGTTTGGTCCCGATCCCAATATGCAGATCTATAACCGGGGCATCCGGCGCCGGCTGGCGCCCATGCTGCAGGGCGATCAGCACCTGCTGCGGTTTTGTTACAGCGTGTTATTCAGTTTACCCGGGATACCGGTATTGCGCTATGGCGACGAAATTGGTATGGGCGATGACCTGTCGTTAAAGGGCCGCAATCCCGTGCGCACACCCATGCAATGGAGCAGTGAAAAAAACGCCGGGTTTTCCAAAGCCAATGACAGCGAAACCATACAACACGTGATCGACTGGGGCGAATACAACTACCAACAGGTGAACGTGATGGATGCACAAAGCAACCAGGATTCGCTTTTAAACTGGATCCAGCGTTTGATCAGCATCCGCAAACAATGTCCCGAGATTGGGATGACCAGGGTGAATATCATCAAAAGCGAACACAAAGGTGTTTTTATTCATCACTTCCCCTCCGAACATGGCGACCTGTGGTTTGTACATAATTTTTCCGAACAGGAAACCGATTTTCATTTTGGCGAACTGATAGCAGAAGGCAAACGCTGGGTGCATTTATTCGGCAGCCGCGATACGGATAGTAAAACAAGATCCACGCTGCTCGAGGGTTTTGCCTTTCACTGGTGGCGCGCTATCGATAAATCATAAAACTATTCAAAACATGGCAATCATCTCCTACCAGGCTTCACACGAACAATTTTCGCCGCATGAATTATTACAATACAGCATGCTGGCCGAACAGGCCGGTTTTGGCGGGCTGAACAGCTCAGACCATTTTTATCCCTGGAGCGAACGGCAGGGAGAAAGCGGTTTTTCATTTGCCTGGCTGGGGGCGGCCATGCAGGCTACCGGTTTGCAAACAGGAATGGTATGCGCGCCGGGTCCGCGTTATCATCCCGCCGTGGTAGCGCAGGCTGTTGCCACCCTGGCCAATATGTTTCCGAACCGCTTCTGGATAGCCCTGGGCAGCGGCGAAGCGCTCAATGAGGTGATCACCGGCGAACCCTGGCCCGGCAAGGAATTTCGCAACCAACGCTTGTACGAAGCAGCCGCAGTGATCAAACGGTTACTGCAGGGCGAAGAAGTGAACCACGAAGGCACCTTCAACGTGAAGGAGGCCAGGCTATACACCCTGCCCCAACAAATGCCTTTGCTCATGGGTGCAGCCATCACCGAAAAAACGGCGGAATGGATGGGCGCCTGGGCCGATGGCCTCATCACCATTCACAAACCCTATGAAGAGCTGAAGGCCATGATAAGGGCTTTTGAAAAAGGCGGCGGCAAAGGCAAACCAATGTACCTGAAAGTGCAGTTGTCGTATGCCCCTACATATGAAGAAGCGATGACCGGCGCCTACGACCAGTGGCGTACAAACGTATTGCCCTACGACCAACTGGACGATCTGTCGAAACCCGAAGATTTCGACAGGGCCGCGAAAACAATTACCCAGGAAGATGTTGCCAAAATGGTGCACATCAGCGCCGACCTGCAGCAACATACCCAATGGATACAACAATACATCGATATGGGTTTCGAAAACATCGTGTTGCACAATGTAAACCGGCAACAGGAACCATTTATACGCGATTTTGGCAGGGGGGTACTGCCCCGGCTAAACACCTAAACAGGTAAGGCATAATTTTTTATCCAATACAGGAAACTTCAGTTATGGAATCTACAAACCAGGAATACCGCAGGTTGGGTGTGGCATTGGTTGGACTGGGCGAGTACAGTACCGGTCAACTGGGCCCTGCTTTGCGCTTGACAGAACACTGCTACCTGGCGGGCGTCGTCAGCGAAGATGATCAGAAAATGAAAAAATGGAAGGACGAATACAACCTGAAACAGAACAACCTGTACAACTACGAAAACTTCGATGAGATCAAATACAATCCCGATATCGACATTGTATACGTGGTGCTGCCCAATTCGCTACATGCAGAGTTTGTGACCAGGGCAGCCATGGCAGGCAAACATGTGATTTGCGAAAAACCGCTCGGCATCAATGTCGACGAATGTCAGCGCATGATCGAAACCTGTAAAAAATACAAGGTAAAGCTGTCGATGGGATACCGCCTGCATTTTGAACCCTTTAATATGACCATGATGCGGCTGGGCCAAAACAAGGTGATGGGCCAGGTAAAAAAGATCATTGCGCGGGATAGTATGGAAATAGGCGAGCCCGATCAATGGCGTTTGGACGGCGCCCTTTCAGGCGGTGGCCCGCTTATGAACAACGGCATTTACTGCGTACAGGCAGCCCAGTTTATCACGGGCGAATTACCCATTTCGGTGCATGCCGAATTCCTGCCTAAAAAAGACCACAAAAAATTTGCTGAAGTGGAAGAAGGCATCCGCTGGACCATGGAATTCCCTTCGGGCTGTATTGCCGAATGTGAAAGCAGCTACAGCAAAAACGAGAACCTGTTACGTGCCGAGGCAGAGAACGGCTGGTTTGAACTGGAGCCCGCATATGAATACCAGGGATTAAAAGGCCGTACATCGGAAGGCGACCTCGATTTGCCCTCCATCAACCAGCAGGCCGCGCAAATGGATGCATTTTCCAGGTGTATACAAAACGGTACACAAAGCCAGGTGCCCGGCGAAATGGGTTTACGTGATGTAGAGATCATGATGGCCATTTATGAATCTGCCCGCACCAAACAAAAAATAGGGTTGCACCTCGAAGAATTTGCAGCGCTGCCCGAGCAATAAAACTCTTGTAAAAACTATCCACAATACTGTAACAATCAATCTGCAAAAGAGGTGGACCTTTGTGTAAAATCAATTTTATGTCCACCATCGTTAAAGAAACATTTCCGGTATTGGAAATGACCTGTGCAGCTTGTGCGGTCAGCGTGGAATCGATGTTACAATCGGTGACCGGCGTACAACAGGTTGGCGTAAACTTCGCCAACAAGACCGCTTTGGTGGAATACGACCCCCAACAAGTTAGCCCACGGGTTTTACAAAATACCGTCCGCTCCATTGGCTACGACCTGGTGATAGACACCGAAAACAGCGCAGCCATTACAGAAGAAGCCGAACAAAAACATTATACAGCTTTGCGCCGGCGTACCATCTGGTCTATCCTGCTGTCTGTACCGGTTGTAGTGATAGGTATGTTCTTTATGAACATGCCCTATGCCAATTATATCATGCTGGTATTAAGCGCACCCGTGGTATTTTATGTCGGCCGCACATTTTTTATCAATGCTTTTAAACAGGCCCGGCACAAAAAGGCCAATATGGATACGCTGGTGGCCCTCAGTACCGGTATTGCCTGGCTGTTCAGTGCCTTTAATACGTTTTTTATGGATTTCTGGCACCAGCGCGGCGTGCATGCGCATGTGTATTTCGAAGCAGCCGCCGTGGTCATCACCTTTATATCGCTGGGCAAATGGCTCGAAGAAAAAGCAAAATCCAATACATCTTCCGCCATCAAAAAACTCATGGGTCTGCAACCCAATACCGTTTGGCTGGTGAACCAGGATGGCAGTATCATGGAAACACCCATTGCCCAGGTACAGGTACATGATGTGCTGCTGGTAAAACCTGGTGAAAAGATACCTGTCGATGGAAAGGTGATTGATGGAACATCCTATGTAGATGAAAGCATGATCACCGGAGAACCGTTGGCCGTTCTTAAACAACCTGGTGAGGCGGTTTTTGCCGGCACCATCAACCAAAAAGGAAGCCTTCGTTTTAAGTCCGAGAAAGTAGCCGGCGAAACCCTGCTGGCGCAGATCATTCGAATGGTACAGGAGGCACAGGGCAGTAAGGCGCCTGTGCAAAGGCTGGTAGACAAGATCGCCGGTATTTTTGTACCCGTTGTCATCGGTATTTCCATACTCACTTTTATAAGCTGGATGGTATTGGGCGGCGATAATGCCTTTACCCATGCCCTGCTTACATCGGTTACCGTATTGGTGATTGCCTGTCCCTGTGCATTAGGCCTTGCCACGCCTACAGCCATTATGGTGGGTGTGGGCAAAGGCGCCGAACACAACATCCTGATCAAGGATGCCGAAAGCCTGGAACAGGCGCACAAGGTGAATGCGATCATACTCGACAAAACGGGCACCATCACCGGAGGCAGACCCGTAGTGACCGATCTCATCTGGGTAGAGGAACAACCTGCAGTATTGTATGCCCTCGAGCAACATTCCGAGCACCCGCTGGCCGAAGCCATTGTGGCGCATCTACCCGTTTCCGGTGTAGAGCTGCAATCATTTGAAAGCATTACCGGCCAGGGTGTAACGGGCCGTTATAACGGTGAATTGTATATGGCCGGTAATAAAAAACTGTTGAACGCCCACCAGGTGGTGATCGATCCATCGATGCTGGCGCGTGCGTCGCAATTACAGGAAAACGCCAAAACCGTCATTTATTTTGCCAACAGCAAAAAGGTGCTGGCCCTGGTGGCCATTGCCGACCAGGTAAAACCCGGCTCTAAAAAAGCCATTGCCGCCCTGCAGCAAAAAGGCATCGAAGTATACATGCTTACCGGCGATAATGCACATACCGCGGCAGCCGTTGCCCGCCAGGTGGGCATTACCCACTACAAGGCCGAAGTATTGCCATCGTACAAAGCCGAATTTGCCAAAGAACTGCAGCAGCAGGGCAAAATAGTAGCTATGGTGGGCGATGGCATCAACGATTCGCAGGCGCTGGCACAGGCCGATGTGAGCATCGCCATGGGCAAGGGATCGGATATAGCCATGGATGTGGCCAAAATGACACTCATCACTTCCGACCTCAACAGCGTGCCCAGGGCCCTGCAATTATCTCGCAAAACCGTGCAGGCCATCAGGCAGAATTTATTCTGGGCCTTTATCTACAATGTGATTGGCATACCGGTGGCCGCAGGCATTTTATATCCTGTAAACGGATTTTTATTAAACCCCATGATCGCGGGCGCAGCTATGGCCTTGAGCTCTGTATCGGTGGTAGCCAATAGCCTGCGATTAAAAATGACGAAATTATAATTATGTAAAACACATCCATGATCCTGTAACAGGGGTACAGACCTGGCGGTGTAATTTTATAAAAGCAATAAAGGAATAGTTATGAAAAAAATACAGTTCTTTAAAACAAACATCAAATGCGACGGATGTATAGCCACGGTAACACCCGCACTCAATAAAACAGCAGGTGAAGGCAACTGGCAGGTAGATCTGCAATCACCCGATAAGGTGTTAACGGTTACCGCAGAAGAAGTAAACGCCACAGATATAAAAAAGGCGATGGAACAGGCAGGCTATAAAGCAGAAGAGTTGGCCATGTAAAACGAAGGGCGGCGATGGCCGTCCTTTTTTATTGATCTTCCCAGATCACCCCGCCCACCAGCCAGGAATAATAACTGCAAACAGCCTGGCCCTTGTATTGCGCAGGCGTCCACGATTTCATAGCCGTTAATTTTTTACGCAAACGCTCGCGGCAGTTTTTCGAAAGCTCCACCTCCTCAAAAACGGCATCCAGCACTTTTCCTTTTTTATCGATCAGCAACCGGATGGTCATACTGGTGATCATGGTGCTGTCAAGGGCATAACAGTCATTGATAGCCTGTTTCATGTCGGTATCCATAAATTTGATCAGCGCTTCTGGTCCGCCGGGATATTGGGCCAGGGTGTCTAAGGCCCGGTATACCGTATCACAGGCCTTTTTTTGTGCAAACGTTTGAAGGAAAAAAAACAGGCAACAGAAAAGGATGAGCGGGTACTTCATAAAGGGAAGATAGGGATAAGCTTTGTATATTTAACTATAAAAATTTTAGCTATATGAACAATACCATCTTTGCAAAGACAATGGCCAACGAGCTGAACATGGAATCAACATCAACCAGGAAATGCCTGGAAAGGATCACTGAGTCGACCTGGGGATTTAAACCCCATGAAAAATCAATGGAGATGGGCTATCTATCGTTCCTGGTAGCTGAAATTCCGGCGTGGATTGCCTGGGTGATCGAAAAGGGCGATATAGACTTGGTTACGTTCCCTCATGAAAAACCGGCCAATGCACAGGAACTGGCGGCTTATTTTAACAAGAATGCTGAACGTGCCGTGAAAGCGTTGGAGGCCGTAACCGACAGCGAGCTGGATGCAACTTTTAATCTTAAAAGCAATGGGCAGGTGTTGTACAGCACCACCAAAAAAGAAATGATTGCCAGCACTATCAACCACATGGTGCATCATCGCGGACAGTTAACCGTGTATATGCGGCTCAACGACATTGCCGTTCCTTCTATTTACGGTCCTTCCGCCGACGACCGCAACTTCTAACAAACAAAACAACCCCTATCCCTTTTTCCGTACCTCTATATTCGGCAACAAACCTGTAACAATCCCTATCAACGGCAGGTAGGAACACACTTTAAACACATACTCAATACTCGTGGCGTCGGCCAGTTTTCCCAATACGGCCGAACCGATGCCACCCATACCAAAAGCCAATCCAAAAAACAAACCGGCAATCATACCTACCTTGCCAGGCACCAGCTCCGTGGCATACACCAAGATGGCCGAAAATGCCGAAGCAATGATCAGTCCGATGAATATCGACAACACTGCCGTCCAAAACAATCCGGCATAAGGCAACATCAGCGTAAACGGCGCCGCACCTAAAATGGAAATCCATATAATATACTTCCTTCCAAAACGATCACCCAGGTATCCTCCCAGCAAGGTTCCTGCCGCCACAGCCCCCAAAAAGATAAAAAGATAGATCTGCGACTGCTGTACCGTTACATGAAATTTATTGATCAGGTAAAAAGTAAAATAGCTGCTCATGCTGGCCATATAAAAATACTTGGAGAAAATGAGCACCAGCAAAATAACCAGCGAGCCAATCACGGTGGATCTCGACAGCGTAGGCCTTTCCACCGGCGCCGCCTTCGCCTTTCCTTTCCTCGATTCCTCCAAATGATCCTTATACCATGAACCAATACGTATCAATACGGCAATGGCCAGTATAGCCGCCAACGCAAACCACAATATGCTGTGTTGCCCATAAGGCACCACGATCAATGCTGTAAGCAACGGCCCCAACGCAGCACCTGCATTCCCACCCAACTGAAATATCGACTGCGCCAGCCCCTTCTTACCACCCGACGCCAAATGCGCCACCCTCGAACTTTCAGGATGAAACACCGATGAACCCATCCCGATCAAACTAACCGCCACCAGTATCATAAAAAAATGACTGGCCAGCGACAAAGCGATCAACCCCAGCAGCGTACAACCCATGCCAATGGCCAGTGAATAAGGCCGCGGCGTTCTATCGGTATAAAAACCTACAAAGGGTTGCAGCAGGGAGGCCGTACATTGAAAGGTTAAAGTAATCAGTCCAATTTGTGTAAACGTTAAGTGAAATTCCGATTTGAAAAAAGGATACACTGCAGGTATTACCGCCTGCATCATATCGTTCAGGAAATGCGTAAAACTAATGGTAAACAGAATAGGATATACTGTCTTTTGCGCGATTGCCGTGCCTGTGTTAGCCATTGGATCGTCGATTGTTTAGTGTTTAAAAAGATCAATGATGAGCAATGATCTTCTCGGCGGCATACCAGGCCTTGCGCGCATCGCCGGCCTCGATATGCTTTAATAATTGTTCATGTAGTTCCTGTGTTTCCCTGAATACGGCGGTACTGGTAAAGGAATCGCGGAAGGCTTCCTTTATTTGTACGGCAAAGGTTTTATAGAGGTCGGCAAGAATTTCGTTTTTAGATGCTTCGGCAATGGCCGTGTGAAATCTGATATCGGCATCGATGGCCTCGTGTACATCGGTGGCCTGCCTGCGCAGCTCCAGCATACGTTTCATTTTTTTCATATCGGCCGCCGATCTGTTGATCGCCGCTTTTTCGGCAATCTTCATTTCCAGTAATTGCCGCACTTCGTCCAGGTCTTCGATATCAGCCCGTTTTAACCGCTGGCTGAGCGTTTCCCTGATACCGGCAGGTTTTTCCACGAAAGTGCCCAAACCCTGCTGTACGCGGAGCATGCCCGCGTTCACCAGTATTTTGATGGCTTCCCGGATGGTAGACCGGCCTACGCCAAAAGTTTTCATGAGCTCCGGCTCAATGGGCAGCTGATCGTTTTCCTTGTATTTACCCAAAACGATCTGTTGTTGCAGCTTGGCGGCCACTTCATCTGCCAGCGAGCGGCGTTTGATAACAGTATTCATCATATCATCTGATGATTCAAAGATAGGAAGTTTTACCGGATTCGTCCCGGGCTGGTATGAAAATTTGTGTCCATTCACCTTAAACGCTTATTTATGAAACAGGAAACCGGCTGGTATGCCTACACCAGGAGAAAATTTCTTCACCAACTATCCCTGGCCACCCTCGCCGTAAGCGGCGCTCCCCTGATTCCCGCCTGTGGCCCCGCTTCGAATGAAAAAAGAGAAGAAAAATCAACTGAGCAACAGGCTCAAAAAAAACTGGGCATTGCGCTGGTGGGCCTGGGCAATTATAGTGAAGGCCAGTTGGCGCCCGCCCTGCAGGAAACGCAGCATTGTTACCTGGCCGGTATCGTAACCGGTACACCGGATAAAATACCCAAATGGAAATCGAAATATAATATACCCGATAAGAATGTATACAACTACCAGAATTTCGACAACATCAAAGACAATCCCGATATAGATATCGTATATGTAGTGCTTCCCAACGCCCTGCATGCCGAGTACGTAGTACGCGCTGCCAGGGCGGGCAAACATGTGATTTGCGAAAAACCCATGGCCATTACCGTGGAGGAATGCGACCAGATGATTGCCGCCTGCAAGGAAGCGGGCAGGATGCTTTCCATTGGCTACCGTCTCCATTTTGAACCACACAACAAGGAGATGATGCGTATTGGCAAAGAAAAGCCATTTGGTGAACTGAAAAAACTTACCGCCGAAGATGGCATGGGTGATGTTAAAGGCTGGCGGCTCGATAAATCACTGGCAGGCGGTGGTCCGCTGATGGACGTAGGTATCTACTGCGTACAGGGTTGCCGTTATACCACCGGCATGGAACCCATTGCCGTTACAGCTAAAGAAGCCCAAAAAACCGATCCGGTTAAATTTAAATCGGTAGAAGAAGGACTGACCTGGGTGTTGGAATTTCCGAACGATATCAAAGCCGGCTGCGCCACCAGTTATTCAAAGGAAATGAACACACTGCGGGCAGAAGCTGCCAATGGATGGGCAGAGCTTTCTCCTGCCTATGGATACAGTGGCATCAAAGGCAAAACATCTGCAGGCGACATGAACTTCCCCGAAGTAAACCAGCAGGCCCTGCAAATGGACGATTTTGCACAGGCCATTAAAGAGGGCCGCCCTACCCCGGTGCCCGGTGAAATGGGACGCCAGGATGTAAAAATCCTGCAGGCCATTTACCAGGCCATGCAAAGTGGTAAAAGAGTAGAGATCACTTAAAACGTCATGGGCAATTGATAGTGTTTGGCCAGCCGTTCCGCTTCTTTTTTAGTGATATGAATAAAGGAAGGATGTTTGGGTGATACAAAATTGGTGGCCTTCATCACACCTTCGTTAAAATGACCGAGGTGGGTAAAATTTTTAAAATCCGATGTTTCGGCAAAACCAAAATTATGCGGTTTGATGCTGTAAATATCATACACCAGCACCCATTTCTTTTCACCCAGCCGCTTAAAAACCGTTGGCGCCTCACAACCCCTGGGCTCAAAATCAACATAAGTTGAATCGTATACATAGCCGCTGTTGATCTTGCTGGATACAGCTTGTTTGATGCCCGCAGTTCCTTCGTGTGGTACATAAAATAAATGATATTTATCACCTACCTGGGTGATATCGCCATCGATATAGGAAACATCCCTGGGATATTCAAATAACAACTTCGGCTCCGTTTCCATTTTAGTGAACGCATCGTTCATATAGGTGTAATACAACTTGTTCTTTCCATTCTTAAACCGCATGGTAAAATACAGCATGATCTTTTTAACAGCAGGATCATAGATCAGCTCAGGCGCCCAGGCACAACCAATATCTTCCAGGCCGGGAAAGGCCTTGTCTACTTCCAGGTTGGTGCGCGACCAGTTAATGAGATCGCGCGATTTCATCAATACCAGTGCATGGTTATTACCCCAGCCATATTCTTTACCATCACGTTCCCACTCTGTTTGTCGATAGCCCGCCTTTTGGGCATAGATATGCAGATCGGTCATGGCCAGGTAAAACCAGCCATCCGGACCGCGCATGATATAAGGATCGCGGATGCCTTTTTGCAGGGCAATGGTATCGCCGGCAATGATGGGTTGCCCATGGTTGATATCGGTGAAATTATAACCGTCTTTACTGATGGCGAAATACAGTCCATGTGTTTCGTCTTTAAAATAAGCCATCAGGTAGGCACGCATATTTTTTTCAGATGGCTTTTTTTGGGCATAGGCCTGGCGGCAAATCAGAAGCAGGCAAACAGTGATCCATTTCATAAATGTTAAAATAACAATTATTCCGGATTTTAACGCAAAGCCTCCATATTCATTTTTACCCGAACCATGCCAATGGGATGAAAACGGCGTTCATTGCTGATGGCAGCATACAGGATGGTATATACATCATTGCCTTCGGGTATCAGGCATAGTGGGGTACGCATGATATCCCACCATTTTTTAACGGCCGGGTCAAAGCCCAGGTATTGAGCTTTTGTCCAGTGTATGCCATCCCGCGAAGTGGTATACCCCATTTTGTTGGGAAAATGATAGCCCCATCCCTCCGGACCGCCGTCGAAGATGGCAAGGTATACACCATTGGGCATCTTGTATACAATAGGATTTTCTACAAACTCGGGGTGAATGCTGGTGACGGGGTTGATGGTAGTGTCGAGTCTTGTCCAGGGACCGTCTAACGATTTGGCTGAGGCCAGTCCCACATACCATCCCTGGCCGGTTTTTGCCGGATAGTCTTCCCTTTTTTTATACGGAAATGCGCCTGCATAAAATGCCAGCCAGCCGGTATCTACCTGGTAAGGATAAAAAGAAGCCACCCCCTGGCGACCTTCCCATAGCTGGCTGTCCATGCCGGGCTCCATGATCAGTTGTCCTTCATCATAGGGACCGCCGATACCTTGAAGTCCTGGCGTTTTTGACGCCGCGCACCAGATCCTTCCAAATGAATGATTGGGCGCAATGGTTTTATGCACGGTGTAGGTAAGGTAGTAACCATACCAGCGGTTCTTTTCTTTATTGAACACCGGCATAAACGACCAGATGGCGGCGCGCCTGTCGTTCACCGGGTTATCGTCATCGGTTACGGCGTAGGTACCACTACTGGAATAAATGGTGGCCTGGCGTTTCCAGTGAATGGCGTCCTGGCTGGTCCAGTGACCGATGCGTGTCTTCACCCGGTCGAAGTAGGCAGGTACGTCTTTTTCGCCGGCTCTTTCGGTGGGGAACATATGATAGGTGTCGCCTACCTTAACGCAGGCGCCACCTTCAAAACCGCCCTGTATGCCATCGGTACCGGGCATGCCTTCGTCTATCACGGGTTTGTCGGGACCGCCGATAACGGTAAACAAGGGATCCTGGCTTTTTACTGCCATCGTCAACAGGCAGCCTGCAACAATGATGATCAACTTCTGCATAGGCTGCAATATGCGTATTATTTTTTATGTGAGGGTGGCTCTCTGTTTATTTCCTGTTTGCTTTTAGATACAGGATGGCGCCCAGCATCAGTACAATGCCTGCCCATTGCAGGGGCAGCACCTGTTCATGCAATACCAGCCGCGCGCAAATAAGTGCCACAGGCATTTCAGCTACCATCAATACCGAACTGAGCGAGGCGCCGAGCTTTGGGATGCCCCTGGCAAATAACAAAGGCGGTATGATGGTGCCGAACAACGTCAACAGGCTGATCCATTTCCACAATACACCGCTTGTAGTTATGCCTGTAGACAGTAGCCGGAAATTCACCACCGCAATAAATAGCACGGCACCGGTGACCATGATGGCGCTGCGTAGAATGGAGGGGATTTGAAGACCTGCCCGGCTGTTGGCCACGATGTACAGGGCATAGGCCACCGCCGATCCAAAACCCATCAGCAGGCCTTTTAACGATACCGTTTTTTGTGTATCGTGTATGCCGGCTGCCAGCAAGGTACCCGTGAGAATAAAGAGGATGGCCGATATCAAACGGGCATCCGGTGCATTTTTCAAAATGAGCCAATCGAGTGCTACGGTGATCCATGTGAATTGCATGAGCATGATGATGGCCACCGAGGCATCGATGTATTGAACGGATAGATAATAGAGCCAGGTGGTGCAGCCAATGGCGGCGCCTGCGAGCAATACAGGAAACGTGGCGCGGAATGGTAGCTTGCTTTTCTCTTTTATGAATACTATTATCCATAAAACGAGGGCGCCGAGTAAGGCCTGAAGAAATGAAACCTGCGCTGCGTTGTATCCTTCGCGGTAGGTGAGTTTGACCAGGGTGGATAAAATGCCGTAGCAGCATGCCCCGGTGAATACCATGAGAATGTATTTGAACATTTTTTGTTGTTTTGAATGTGCTATTGAAGATTCAGACGGGAACAGACAAAACAACTGAGGTCCCTGTGTTGCAGGGAAATGTGGTGGTGTAATCTACAGTGGTTTGCCTGTTAGATTACGGGAGGGGGAAGAATGGAATAGAGACCTGTGTAGTACATAAAAAATGATTGTGGCGCAAATATAGTGATAGTCACTCTAATTCTTTGAGGATTTTATCGACGAGTTCCTGGGGCATGGGGCATTTTAAATAAAATTCTTTCGCCTCTGCATGCTTTTTTACAAAGTATGGATCTTTGCTAAAGTCCGGCATATCGTCGTTGATTTTTACCGGAGGATGTTCTTTTACCTTCTCTTCCATATGACTTCTAATTTACGATTATTTTTTTATTACTGAAAACGCATCGAAGTTTCGACATGGTTCAAATGGGATCCATTCACCCTCATAATATCCCATAACAACAAAAATGGATTCTATTTCAGCACGGTGTGCATTGATTCCCATCTGGTAAAGTCTTGTCCTGGAGCGCGTACTTCCCCGTGCTAAAACGAAACAACGCCCATGCATCTTCGTATACTCCAAAACCGTCGCTGCCACTGTCGCCAGTATCTTATCCCTGTCGTTGTTATTGGAAACAACCGAATCGTCAATCTTATGATTGACCTTATCCCAATCACCAAACGCCAAATTAACAACAGCAATATTGTTATAACTATATAAAAACTCAAAATTTACAACCTTCTTAATAACACCTTTCGGACTAACGCCCATACACACGTCAAAAATTTCTTACTCACAAAAAAAGCTCCCAACAGGAGCTTTAATCTTACTCTTTATTCTTCGATTCCGAATCCTCCTGATCCTTCTCCCCCTCCTCTTCAATCTTCTCCCCCAACTTATTCATTGTCGACGACACCGGCCCTTTCATATTCTCCTGAGGATCGGTTTTATGCAAAGTTTCAGGATCGGGTTGCGAAACAGGATTATCCTGCTCTTCTTCTTTTTTTTCAGGTTTATTTTTTTCGTCTGCCATAATAACGGGTTTTGATTCCCTCTACCAGTAAAAAATCTATGCCAGCCAGGTCACTTTCACCCTCCCTGCAAGTCTTTTTTAACCCCCTTCCGGCATGCTGATCCTTAATATATTTGAACCCTCAACAACAGCACTATGGCAAACAAAATTAAATTCAACACCATCATTTTCCAACAAGGCAACAATACCGGCATAGAAGTACCCGAAGCCGTTATTGAACAACTGGCCTCCGGCAAACGCCCCGCCGTACACATCACCCTCAACGGATTCTCCTACCGCAGCACCGTAGGCGTAATGGGCGGAAAATACCTGGTCCCTTTAAGCGCCGAACGCAGAGCGGCCGCCGGGGTAAAAGGCGGTGATCAACTGGAAATCACCCTGGAACCAGATACGGCCCCTCGTGTAGTAGACGTGCCGGAAGAACTAAAAAAAGCCCTCTCGAATAACAAAAAGGCCGAAGCATTTTTCAACAGTCTTTCTTACAGCGGACAGCTAAAGTATGTATTGCCCATCTCCCAGGCCAAAACAGAAGAAACCAAACAAAGAAGAATTGAAAAAGCAGTGAACGACCTGAAAGCAGGTAAAAAATAAATAATCAAATGCCGGCTTTATTCAGCCAGCCTATTCATATACTTTTCAATATTGGTATAACCGTCTTTTCCAGTCGCCAATGCATCCGCCGCATCCCCGGGGTTCATCCCATGCCTGCGCTCCCAGGCATCGGGAATACCATCCCCATCACGATCGGTATGGGGTGTATACCTGCGGTATACAGGCCATCCACCCATATCGTTTTGCGAATCGATCATTGTACCGGTATGGGTCTCCACCTCACGTACCAGGCTCATATCTATCCTGTCTCTTACCGGTTTGCTGGCGCCCACATGTGCCAACACATCTTTATAAGCCTGCTCAGGCGAACTGGTGTTTACAACCGGCACTTCAAAAGGCTGGTCCACCACCTGGAACAACGCCCTGTCGCCGCCATCTTCAAACATCGAATCAGGATGCGCTGTGTGCTGCGGCCTTCCCTCAACAATATTATCCGCCAGGTAAAATTTTACATGCGAAGTTTTGGTAAGCACGATGGGTTTGGCAGTACTGCTTTCAGTGCCGGGCTTTAAATAATTGCCTACATAGTTTACACTGATATTACCACCGGTCATACCCGAACACATCTTACCCCAGTTATACATTACATTATTGCGTACATCAATCACAGGCCATGGTGGTTTATTGTAGTTGTCGCCTAAGCGCGGGTTACGCGCCACATTGTCAAGCCACAAATTATGATGAAGCGTAATGCCGCCGGTTCCCCGTACCAGCGAGCCAAAACCATGCGCCCCTTTTTTATGCACGCTGTGCAACAGGGCTTTTCCTATCAAACACCATTGCACGGTGATGTTGTAAATATCACCCGAAGGAGAAAGTCCCTCATCTACCGACCAGTTGGCGGTGCAATGATCGAGTATCACATCGTGCGCGCCATTAACGACACTAATGGCATCCAGCTCCTGGCCCGAAAGATCACCGGGGCGCGACCTGATATACCGCACGATCACATCATGCGTTGCAATCTTCAACTCACGCCGTTTTAAGCAAATGCCGTCGCCGGGAGCCGTTTGGCCGGCGATCGTAATATAAGGCTGCCTGATCTCTAACGGTGTCTGCAGGTCTATGATACCTGATACATTGAACACCACAGTACGCGGGCCTGCAGCTTCGCAGGCTTCGCGTAAACTACCGGGCCCGCTGTCGTTCAAATTTTTTATCACATAGATATTACCACCACGGCCACCCACCGCATAGGCGCCAAACCCTTCGGCGCCAGGGAATGCCAGTTGTTTGGTTTGCGCCGTAACAAAATTCAGGGGCAGGATCATCAATATTATTAATCGCATCGTTATTCAAATTATTCCTTCTTTTGGATGCTTTTCCGGTATAAAACCTGCGTTGAACTAAAAACAACAACACATCAGGGAAAAATCTGCAATTCTCCGGGAAAACGGTCCATTGCCAGGGGCCTGCATTGATTGCAATTTTACATCGTCAATATCGACAGGCAATCATAAAAAATGAATAACATGACTACCTTCACAGTTCCCACAAGAGACGAAGTTTCTCCCGCCAACCAGGCGCATTTTGATTCGTTGAAAAAAAGCCTGGGTACAGTACCCAACCTATTCGCCACCATGGCACACTCAGAAAATGCATTGGCCAACTACCTGCAACTCACCTTTGCCAAAACATCGTTGCGGGCAAAAGAAAAAGAAGCCATCAATTTGGCAGTAAGCCAGGCCAATGACTGTGACTATTGTTTAGCCGCGCATACCCAACTGGCCAAACTGAACAAATTCACCGATGAACAAATACTGGAATTACGCGCGGGTGTGGCCTCCTTCGATGACAAGTTGCATGCACTGGTAGCCCTGGCCAGGAACTTTGTGGTAAACGGCGGCAAACCCGATACTCAATTGGTAGAGAACTTTTTTGCAGCCGGTTACACCAAAGAAAACCTGGTAGACCTGGTACTGGTGATAGCCGACAAAACATTTACCAATTACCTGTTTGCGGTGGCGCAAATACCCGTAGACTGGCCGCCGGCTCCTGCCTTGCAAAAAGAACTGGCCTAAACGCCAAAAGCCTCCTTTTTTGGAGGCTTTTTTGTTTTTCCTAATTTGCCGGTCTAAAATTCAGGGTATGAAAGCATTTTTAGGCATGGGGCTGCTGGGGTCTAACTTCGTAAAAGCCATGATCAATAAGGGGGGAACGGTGAATGTATGGAACCGAACGGCTTCCAAAGCGAATATTCCCGGCGCACAGGCATTTGCCGATGTGCAAGATGCGGTGCGTGGCGCTATGATCATACACCTCACCTTAAAAGACGATGCCTCGGTGGATGAAGTGCTGGCTGCCGCGGAACCAGGTATGATGCCGGGCGCCATCATCATCGATCATACCACTACTTCCAAAGAAGGCGCCATCAGGAGAACGGCTGCCTGGAAAGAAAATGGATTTGTATATCAGCATGCGCCGGTGTTTATGGGTCCCATCAATGCGCTGGAGAGCACGGGTATTATTTTGATATCAGGTGATGCAGATGTGATTGACCGTGTGCACCCGCATTTATCGGTGATGACGGGTCAGCTGATCAATTTTGGACCTGAGGTAGGTAAGGCGGCCGCTATGAAGCTGGCGGGTAATGCATTTTTGGTTTGTTTAACAGCCGGATTAAGGGATACACTCGTATTATCTAAAGCTTTGGATATTTCATTAAACGACCTGCTGGCCCTTTTCGACAACTGGAATCCCGGTGCAGGTGTTTCTTCCCGGTTAAAAAGAATGACCACTGCCGATCATAGCCAGCCTTCGTGGGAGTTGAATATGGCGAGAAAGGATACGCAGTTGTTTTTGGAGGCGGGTGGTAACGACATGATATTGATGCCGGTGATTGCCACGCTCATGGACCAATATATTGCCAAAGGCCTCGGCCATATGGATTGGACGGTCATGGGAAAAGATATTGTAAAAACCCAATAACCTTACATCCGCACTTCCCTTTTCATAAACCAATAATAAGCCAGTGCAAAACATACAGCGGTTGCTGCCAGCAAACCACTTACCTGCGGCCATACGATCAACAAACTTTCCCTGAAAGACAAAGGTGAAGGAATAGCTCCCGCCAACTGCTCCATGGTCAACGGACCCAAACTTCTTACCGAAGGCATCAGCAAGGTAGTGGTGGCATCGGTATACAACTGGCTGGGCGCCAGCCGAAGCAGGTTCAAAATAAAATTATTGTAAGAAAGAATATCTTCAGGCAGCATCTCGTTGGGATCAGGCAACAAAGAAGTGGCAACCATATTCACGATGATCCGGTAAAACACCGTAAAGAACAACCAGATACCTATAGCAGTGAGCGCCGAAGTAGTAGCCTGCTTAAACCTTACCGACAACAATATAGACAGTCCCAACCAAAACCCAACATACAAAACAGTAAGTATATCAAAAGCCAGTATCCTTAAAAACTCCACCCCTTCAATATAAACACCCGTAATCATCAACCCGCCCCCAATCATCAACAAACTCAAAGAAATAAACAAAGCAGCCACCAGCGCCAACGCACTCACAAACTTGGCCAGTAGTAAATTATCACGATAAACGGGCTGCGCCAGCAACCTTACCAGCGTGCCATTATTCTGCTCGGCATTCACCGCATCAAACCCTAAACTTATCCCCAGTAAAGCCCCCAGGAAACTCATAAAAATATGAAACGGCGGCAGCGACCCATCGGTAGCCGTCAATAATTTCAGGTACATAAATAACCTGTCCGGATCGCTTTCATTCGCAACGGCTGCCTTTAAATTGGAGAGCGAAACATACATCGCCCCCAGGAAGGTCAGCACAATCAGCGACAATAACACAATAAACCTCCAACTACGTATATGATCGGCGATCTCTTTGCGTACCATCACGGCAAAGGGATGCTGTTGATACTGTACGTTCGCTGCTTTTTTATTTTTGCTGAGCAGCTTTCCTGAAAAAAGATCTTTGAAATAAACCGCTGGACTTTCCATTAGATGCATTTTCAGTTAAATGATTTTCAAAATACCGTTGGTAGATCTCTTCCAATCCATATTCTTTTTGTTGTACACCCATGATATCGAGCCCCTTCTCCACAAAAAACCTTACCAGCTGAGGCGTGATATTTTGTGTGCACGACACATCGACGGCATTACCTGATACGGTAATTTTTTTAACGGCCTCCATCAACAACAACGACTGCTCCCATTCGGGCGCAGCAGGCAGTTCCTGTTTCGAGGTAACCGTTACCAGGTACGATTCTTCGGAAAATAAATTCCGCGACAACTGATGAATATCACCTTCTGCCAACAGCTTACCACCCACAAATATGCCTACCCGGTCGCACACCTGCTGCACCTGGTGAAGATGATGCGAAGACAGCAGCACGGTGATACCCTGCTGCCGGCTCAATTGCCTTATGAGGTTGAGAAATTCTTTTACACCGGTAGGATCGATACCCAGCGTAGGTTCGTCGAGGATGATCACCGACGGCTGCCGTACCAACACATCTGCCAGGCCCAGCCTCTGTTTCATACCACGCGAATAAGCGGCGGCTTTTTTGTGCATGGCATCTTTCAGCCCCACCAGCTCCATCGTTTCCTGTACACGTGCTTCGATGCCTGCTTCGGGCAAACCGTTCAAACGGGCGATGTACAAGAGGTTTTCAAAAGCCGTCATGCTGTCGTAAAACCCTACACTGTCGGGCATATAGCCCACCTTGCGTTTTACACTGATAGGATCGCTGGTGGCGTTATAACCACATACTTTGGCCCTGCCTGAAGAAGGTTCGGTGAGACCCAGCATCATCAATATGGTGGTGGTTTTGCCTGCGCCATTTGGTCCCAGCAGGCCAAATATTTCACCGGTGTTGATGGTGAGATGAAGGTTATCTACCGCCTTCAGAGAACCATAGAATTTAGTCAATCCTTCCAGTTCAATGATTGCGTTTTCCATATGTTAATACGCTTATCTTCTACCGTATTTTTTGATCAGGTAATAGATAATACCAACAGCCAGTAGAATGATCAATACGCCAAACCAGCCTGCCAGCCACGAAGTGGTTACAGTCATGCGAAAAGTAGCATTGCCTGTGGCATTCGGGTTCTTAACGGAGAAGTTGGTTACATAATCACCGGCAATTGTTTTATCGGGCACATTCAATGTGGCGGTAACTTCTATATGGTTACCCGGCTCCAGCCGCTCAATTTTGGAGGGCTCAAAGCTGGCGTTCCATTTGGGTGGCGCCTGTGCCGACAGGTCGAGATCGTCCAGGGGAAGTGTGCCGGTATTTTTTATGGAAAGACGAATAGCCTTGCGGCTGCCTTCTGTAATTTCATCGCTTAAACGGCCGTCAGGCGTAGTGAGTTCCACGGCATAATTTCCCTTTACATAGGCTTCCAGGTCAAGCCGCACGGAATCGCCTTCAGCAGTGGCCGTAACAGGTATATTGTATTTTCCAGGCTTCACTACAGGTGAAGCAGTGATCTCGATGGATACATCCTGGGTTCTGTTGGAATCCAGTTTAAAGGAATGTACCTGCATGCCATCGATCCTGAATGTAGCATTCCATCCTGCGGGCACGCCTGCATGAAACTCATAAATAGCAGAATGGTTTCTGCCATTATATAAGGAAGCATTGTACCTGAAGGTTTCTTTGGCAGTAGCTTCCAGGCTGATCAGGCGTGCAGTGAAGGTGGATGGTTTTGCTTTTGCGGGTGGGCCGGCCCTGAACGAAAGCAGTATACAGGAGAATACGGCCAGACAATATAACGGAAGACAGTAATAGCAAGCACCACGGCCTTTATTACGCCGGGGCGGACGTAGTAGCGCTAACATAAGATTAACAAACGTTAAAGATTTATTAATAGAATAAAGCGCCTCGTAAAAAAGGCAGGGCTAATTTATAATAAAGCAACTAAAGTTTCCAAAAAAAATTTATCGTACATGCAATTACTTGAGCAGATTCATGTTTGTGATTGAAGGTATTAAAAAAAAGGGGCGCCTTTTTCAGGCGCCTCTTTCTGTTACTTTAATAAATTCGGATTATTCTGTTCTTCCGCCTGTGGCACCGCAAAAATATAATACCCGCTGTTCGCTACAAATGGTGTTCCATCTGCAAACCGCAACGCGGTATGATACCTTGCCGGTACCTGTTTGGTGGTTCCATCCGGTGTTGTCACCGTAACCATTTTGTCGTTTCCATTCCCATCTACATAGGGCTTGCGCACCACCGGCAACTGGTTGCGAATGATATCAGCCAGTGCAAACCCTTCGCCCCATAACTCCTTTCTTCTTTCTGTTAATATGGCTTCAATCAATTGTTCTTTGGTAGCGCCCACCGGGTTAAAGCTGGCGGCGCCCCTTGCACTGCGCAATGCATTCAGCGCCGCGGCGCCTTCTGCAACCTGGTTGTCACGTGCATATCCTTCTGCCTTGATCAGGTAAGCCTCTGCACTTCTCATCAACACCAGGTCGCCGGTTTGATCTGCCCGGAATTTAAATTTTTTATATTGCAGATGCCCTTCCCTGCCGGGATTGCCATCCCACGAAAAAAGCGTCTTGCGTATATCGCCGTTTTCAAAAAACTCACCAAAAAACGGGTCGGCCATAAAGCTGTAATAATAGGCAGAAGGCGATGATACATCTAAAAAATGGAAACTATAACTGCCATCGCTCTGGCTGGGAATTTCCGGATGCCCCCATATCCATTCTGAATTATTCACATCATTAAATCCCTTACTGTAATCGGCAGGCGGCATCAACGGGTAATTTTTGAGTGCCTCATCGGCTGCTGCTGCGGCCAACAACCATCGCCCGGTATTCAGGTAGGCGCGCGCCAGCAATCCATTTACTACATCGGCGTCTATCTTGTATTTGGCGGTGCGCTGGTAGCCGGCCAGCAAGCCCTTTGCTTCCAGCAAATCGGAGAAGATCAGTTCATAGATTGCTTTCAAACTTGCCTTCGGGTTACCGCGTGTCGTATCTGTCGTAGGCGTTGTATAAATAGGCGCCGTTTTGGCCAGCGAATCCTTTAAATACGAGAACTGGTAAAAAGAAGCTATGGTAAGATAGATATGCGCACGCAATGCCAGCGCCTGCCCTTTTAACACCTGTTTGGCGGTGGCATCACCGGTTACCTTATCTACATTAGCAATAATGATGTTATTATTATTGATAATCTTGTACAACTGGTTCCAGATGGCGCTGAGACGGCTTTGTGTTTTATCGTTCATTTGCGTAAAGCGGTATACCGGCGCATAACTGTACTTAGTAGTGATGAGCGCCACATCATTACCCATGGCCTCACTTACCAATGCGATGGTCTTGAAACCCGGGTTGCCAAATATGTTGCCATAATAATCATCCATCATCGCAGCCCAGGTGCCTTCCGACAATGCATTCAGATTATCGACCGTTTTCAGTACGATCTCTTCAGGCACTGCATCCGAAGGTGAAGTATCCAATTGTTTGTTGCAGGCTGTTAAACTGATCATTGCCCCTGCAATCAATATATATGCTTTCATTGTTGTTGAAATTTTTTGTTGAATATTATAATCCTACCTGCAATCCAACCGATATGGTTTTCATTTGCGGATATTGATAATAAGTAGTACCATCTATCGACTGCTCGGGATCCATGCCTTTGTGACCGTAGAAGGTAAGCAGGTTTTCTGCCAGTGCGTATACTTTGGCAGTTTTGAAACCGATCCTCGCCAACAGGGAAGCTGGTATGTTGTAACCCAGCGATACCTGTTTCAATCTCGCGTATGTTGCATCGTACAGGAAACGGGTTGAGGTGGAAGTCCACGACAGGTCATCGGTTGTTAAACGCGGTACATTGGTATTCCTGTTATCTGGTGTCCAGCGATTGGCCAATTCTGTACTCCAGTTGCGGCCGGGTGACACCGCACCTGAAAGCAGACTGATATAATCGGCATCCAGCACCTTACCACCCAGACTGTATGCCAGCACAAAAGACAATTCCAGTTGTTTAAAGCTAACTGAGCTGGTAACGCCACCGGTTACATCAGGCAATGAAGAGCCCGCATAGTACTGTGTGCCCTGTGCATAGGTGCTGGTGGTTTCTTTTTTGCCATCGGGGGTAGTAACATACCACAAAGGATTGCCTGTGTTGGGATCTACACCTGCCCACTCGCGCAGGAAGAAATCGTATACCGAAGTGCCTACCATGAGTTTTTTGGTGCCGCTGATGATCTCTTTTTGTGGCAGCGAGGTGATCTCGTTTTTGTTGTGTGCCAGGTTAATGCCCACCAGCCATCGCCAGTCGCGGTTGCTTACGGGGATAACGTTCAGTTCCAGTTCTACACCCGTATTACGCAGTTCGCCGATATTGGCGCTCACCGATGTAAAACCGGTAGAACCCGCCATGGGCCTGGAATACAACAGGTCTTTACTGGTTCGCCGGTAATAATTGATGGTGCCATAGATCCTGTTTTTGAACAGGCCAAAATCAACACCTGTATTAAAGTTCAGGTTGCTTTCCCATTTCAGGCCTGGCGTAGGCAGGCGCGATGTAATGACACCGCCATTGCCCAGGTTGTTTTTGATACTGTATAATGCGAGATAATTATAATAGCCCGACAAATTATCATTACCCGAAGCGCCGTAACTTGCCTTCAATGTTAATGCACTCAGCCAGTTTACCGATTTCAGGAATTCTTCTTCCGACAAACGCCACGAAGCCCCTGCCGACCAGAATGTACCCCAACGTGAATCGGGCGAGAAACGCGATGAACCGTCCCGGCGTACAGAGGCCGTAAAGAAATACCTGCCCAGGTAATTGTACTGTCCCTGTCCGAAAAAGCTCAGCTTGGCGTAATGGTCGCTTATGCCCGTAAAATCCATCAACTGCGAGGCAGCAACAGGTTCATACAGATCGGGCAGCGCAAACTTCTGACGGCTGCCGCTCAGTCCGCCCGAGTTCAGGTAATAATATTCATGCCCTGCCAGCAGGTCGATATGATGTCCCGATTGAAAATCGAGCTCATAAGTAGCAATGTTGTTCCAGGTATAAGCCAGGAAGCGGTTGCTGCTTTTACTCACCGTACCGCCTATCGCTGCGTCCTCTCCTACCAGCGGGTTCGTATAGTACAGGGAGTTGAGATTGGTATAATCCAGGTTAAAACTGGTTTTTACCTTCAACGACTTAGTGATGGCTGCTTCAAGATAAGTACGTGTAGAAAGGTTTTCATTCGTGTTCCTCGATTTGTTGAGCGGTAAAGAACCGATGAGGTTATACCTGGCCAGTGCAGCATTGGGCCGGTAAGCGCCGTAGTCGTATTGTTTCTGCCCGTTGGCATCGAGTTTAAAACTGCCATCAGGATTACGTTGATAAATGGGATAGAAACTGGGGATCGTACGGCCAAACAACACCACGTTGGTTTGTTTGGAATCAGATGAAGTAGGATAATCCTGGGAAGTACTGGCGCCACTTAAATTAAGCCCTACTTTTAACCAGGGTTTTGCCTGCAGCGTGAGATTACTTCTGAAATTATACCGTTTAAAACCCGAGGCCAGGTAGGCGCCCTGGTTGTTGGTATAACCGCCGCCGATATAATAGGTGGCTTTTTCTCCGCCGCCCGAAAAACTCAGTTGGGCCTGTGTGTATTTGGCGTCCTGCAACATGCCCTCTTCCCAATCGTCGTTCCATAAGGGCCGCGCGCCGGAAACGATCTTTCCGTCTGCGCCAACAGGCTGCGGAAATGCAGGTCCATAGGGATTGATACCCAGATTAGGCACCACCTGGCTGCTGGCCGTTGCTGCCGCCTGTGCTTCGGTTTGTCCGTTGGTAAGCGCCTTGTTACGCAGCGCTTCCCAATACAATTCAAAATACTGATCCGTGCCCAGCTTCTCATAATCTTTTACTGCGCGGCTGCTCCATCCCTGGTTCACCGTAGCGCTGATGGCAGCATCCGTTCCTTTCTTACCTTGTTTGGTAGTGATGATGATGACGCCATTGGCAGCGCGCGAGCCATACAGGTTGGCCGCAGTGGCATCTTTCAGTATGTTGATGCTGGCGATATCTGCCGGGTCCAGCGCATTGATATCACCTTCATAAGGAGCGCCATCCACTACAAACAGCGGTGCGCTGGATGCATTGATACTGCCCACACCGCGTATGCGGATGGTGGAACTATTACCCGGCTGGCCATTGGCGGAGGTAGTTTGAATACCCGGCGCCAGGCCCTGCAGCGCATTGCTGATATTGGGTGTAAGCCGGTTGTTCACCTTATCAGAGGAGATGGTAGTAACCGCACCCGGGTAACCCGACCGCTTCACCGTAGTATAGGCTACTGCCACTACTTCTTCAAGTGTGTTATTGGCGTTTTTTAACAGGATGGTGATCTCCGTTTGCCCGGCTTTCACTTCCACTTCCGAACTTTCCCTTCCTACAAATGAGATCGTAAGTACCGCCTTATCGTCCGGTATTTGCAATTCAAATTTACCTGCTGCATTGGTAGTGGTGGGACGTTCTGTTTTGTTGATAGCCACCGTTGCTCCTTCGAGCGGTTGTTTGTTTTCCGCGGCCAGCACCACACCGCGTATTTGCCTTGTTTGACCAAAAAGCCCGGTACTGAACAGGAGTATCAGCGCGAGCATGCCTTGTTTTTGTAGCATACGTATAAGTATTGGTAATAGAATAGTGGTTCGTTTACCATCGGGATGATGGTAATGGCAAGCAAGCTGGTACTGATTGGCCTATGCAGATCAGTCAGTAAATTTTTTAAGTGTTTTTATTAGATTGTCAGCCTGTACATCGGGCAGATGCATACGGCACACACAAGTGGGACAGATACAGCGGGGGGCTTAGAGGAAATGTTGTTCTCATAACGTGACTTGTTGGGCTATAGCAACAGCCATTATTTATTAGTTGACGGTGCAAATATAGAACAAAACGAAACCCTACCAAAAAAGTGGACTAAAATAACGGATATGGAGGTGTGAGTGGCGGAAGCGGATGATGATTGATGGAAACTTGATAATTTTATTTCGCTTTTTCGGCTTTTACTTTATCTACATATGCTTTGTACAGTTGGCGCCAGTTGCGGCCATTGCTGTTTAAATATTGCTCGCATTTGGTTTTATATATTTCAAATATGGCTGAGAATTGTCTCATGCTTTTGTAATCGATGGCTTGTTCGCGGGCTTGTTTAAGGTAGTCCAGTATTTTGTTTTCTTCTTCCGGTTTAAGATCGGGGACGATGGCTTGCTAACCTTTCATGGTGAAGGCCACTTTGCCGATGGTATATTGATCCAGGATGAACTCCACCTGTTCGGGTATTAGTTCTTTGTTTAATACGCTCATCAGGTTTTTGTGTATGGAATCCGGCATAGATGTGTTGGCGATGATCTACCGGTCTATCTCGGATAGTTTGTTGCCGGTGGCCGGGTTGATGCCGGCGGGAACCGTGGTGAAGGGATGGGTGTTGTTCCAGTCGCGGATGGCGGTCAGGTGGGTGGCGATGGCGGTGGATACTCTTTTTTATTTTTTGGTATCGGGTAGTTTTAGGGCAGAAGCCCAGGCGGTGGGCGAAGCCAGGGGAATAAGGAAGAGTGCAATAAGGTATTTCATGATAATTTGTGTATATGATCAACCAAATGTCGGTAATTATCGCTTGATTTGGTGGCAGTTTGGATACTTTTGAATGGCTTTTGATCGCACAGCCATAGCCTGCGCATCGAACTTTGTTGAATGAACAGAGTCCTTATATCACTCATATTCCTCTTCACGCATTGCCATTATTCAACCAGCCCCACCCATCAAAGCAGCAGGCTGATTATCAAATACGTGCATGTTATTCCTTTAACCAGCGATACCATGCTGCACAATATGGACGTGGCCATCGAAAACGGCAGGATCCTGGACATACAACCGCGTATTGAACAGTCGCCAACCGACTCGATTATTGACGGACAGGGAAAATTCCTGGTACCGGCCCTTATTGACTGCCATGTGCATTATGGTTACCACCCTGAGTTATTTACAACATACGACAGCCTGTACCTGCGGTACGGTATTGTAAAGGTGCTTGCACTAAACGGCACGCCCGAGCTGGTGAAGCACCGTGCAAACAGGCAAAAAGGATTGGCTTACGGCCCGGATATTCTGTGTTCCGGACCAAGGGTAAATGATTCCGGTATGACCGCGGCGCAGGCCAGGGACTTATTACAGCGCTTAAAAGAGACCGGGTATGATTTTGTAAAAATTTACTCCGACTTATCGAAGGAAGGATTTAATGAGATCAGTAACAAAGCGGGTGAATACGGATTACGGATCGCCGGACACATACCACAGAGCGTGGGCACCACTGGTGTTCTGCACAGCAACCAGGAGTTGGTGGCGCATGCCGAGGAATTTTTATACAACCCGCCGGTAAATTATATGATGGGTGATATTGCCCATCCCGAAAAACCGGATCCCAGGTATATCCCCGGTCTGGCTGATTCTGTGAGCCATTTTCAAAAAGTGGTTAGTCCATCGCTTATTGCTTATCAATCAATTCTCCAGTCGGCTTCGGACCTGGAATCCTATGTAGGAAAAGTTCCCTTGGCATTGACGCATCCCATCGCGGTTACCTGGCAATGGACAAAAGAATCCAGCTTTATTCCCAAAAAATTCAATAGCCGCCTGTCTATTTCCCGGTTGCAGCATGCATTTGATTATCAGCTCAAACTGGTGAATGCCTTTAACAAAGCAGGCGTATTATTGCTGGCCGGTACGGATGCTCCTACCATTCCCGGACTAATACCGGGGCATTCGCTGCACCAGGAATTACAGTTGCTGCGTGAGGCAGGGTTATCGAATTATGAGGCGCTGAAAGCAGGTACGGTTAACCCCGCCCGCTTTCTGAAAGTGTATTCAGATGTTGGGACGATTGAGGTGGGGAAAGAGGCTTCGCTGTTGTTGTTGAAAGCCAATCCGTTGGAGGATATTGCGAATACGCTGGAGATAGAGGCGGTGATTTTTAAGGGTAAACGGGTTTTTAACTGAACAGCGTGTTTTCTTCGTGTTTTCTTCGGGAAGTGTTCGGGAAGTCTTCGGGAAGTATTCGACAACCTGTCGAAGACTTCCCGAACAGTTCTCGAATCTAATAGGAATTTAACCCGGTTAAAACGGTCTGCCTTTTAGCGATAAATGCCGTCTATTCGTTTTATCCTCCACTTCAAAATCAACATTATCCCCATTAAAAACAAAACTTAAATTATACAAATTGATACCCGTAAGGCTATTATATTCAACATGAAGTTTGTCGCCTTGCCAGCAACTTCTCAACGCCACCGGCAACCCAAATAAATGTTCGCGCGACATCACATACCGGTTATTCATCCCCATGGCCAGTTTTTGGCTCCCACCACCCTCCAGCTCAAGAATTAAAAAATAATCCTTCCTCCCCTTTTCAAACCGGAAAGCCGTGATCTCAATATCGTTTTTCTCCAGGCGAAAGGTTTTACCAAGCATTGCATCCGTAAAATTGTTTTCGCTGCAACTGCCACTGTCGGGTGCTTGCAAATGCCGCAAATGCCGCCGCAATCCAGTATAGTGGCGCTCACCTGGTTTATAAGCTGCAATGGCATTCATCACCAGGTTATCCATTTCTCCCGCATCAAATCCACCACCCGTAGTCACTATAATCACATTTTGATCCTTGAGTACAAACAACCGCTGCCCTCCTCTACCCATGGCCTGTATTTCATCCGGGCTTTCACTATCCAGCCACCAGCCATAGCCATACGATTCCGTGCCTTTTACATGAAACAGGGGTTGAATCTTCTCTATCCATTTGGATGATACAATTTGTATCCCATTCCACTTACCCTTCTGCAACAACAAAGCGCCGATCTTTGCCATATCATAGGGCCGCAAATAAAGATCGCCCCATCCATGATGAACGCCCCTTTTGTTTTTATCCCAATAGTTGGCTCCAAAATCCAACGGATCAAAAAGGTAGGTCTTCGCAAAATCGTGGCAATTCATTTTTGCTGCCCAATGCAGGATCTCTGCAAGCAGATAAAAATTACCACTGCAGTAAGAAAATTGTTCACCCGGCTTCGAGGTAAAAGGAAGGTCAAGCATAAAGGCTGCCCAGTTTTCCTGGTCCTGCATTTGCTCCAGTTCTCTTTCCCCATTAGCCGGGCCACATTGAAACCCCGATGCCATATTCAACAGGTCCTTTATCGTAAGATTTTTAAGCATATCGTTTTTCACCACATGCTTTGGGAAATGATGTATCACCGTATCCAGTTCACTCCTGATAAAACCTTTGTCGATGGCAATGCCAACCAGGAGCGCCATAACGCTTTTTGTAACCGATGCTATATCATGTGCATATTTCTGTTTGTAAGGATAAAAAGCAGCATCGAGCACCACGTGGTTGTTTCGGACGATCAAAAGGCTGTGAATATTGGTGCCGTTCTGTTGCAACTCCCTGATGCCATTTAATAATGTGAGCGAACTCATTCCCTGTGCTTCCGGTGATGATCTTTTCCAGGGAATTTTCTGGCCATAGCCAGTAAATACATAAAAGAAAATTATTGAAAGCAGATATTTTTTCATGTCAGGATAGTGTGTGATTGTTTTTTAGGATCCGCTGTAACTGCCTCGCCGTTTTAAATCCACATTTCGAAGCAATATATTCCATCGTATAGTTCGGATTGTTCAGCATGGTTTTCGCCAGTTCCAGTCTTAGCAGCGTGAGATATTCATGTATCGTTGTGCCCGTTTTTTCTTTAAACACCCGGCTCAGGTTCCTGGGGCTCATGCCAACCATACAGGCAAGTGATTCAATGGAGTTTTCTTCGGCGATGTGCTCTATAAGGTGATCCTGTACGATGTGGATATTTGGATTAATATGATTGCGATAGTCCAGGTAAACACTTTGCTGGGAGTGGTGCTGGCTTCTGCGATGATACACCACCAGTCCACGCGCCACCTTATGGGTAAACAAGGCGCCTTTTAACTCTTCCAGTATGGCCAGGGCCAGATCGATGCCGGCAGTGATGCCCGCGCTGGTATAGATGTTATTGCTTTTTTTGAACAGGATATCGGTAAGTACTTTGGCATCGGGAAAGGTTTGCTGCAATGCTTCTACTCTTCTCCAATGAGTGGTGCACTCCGTGTTTTTCAGTAAACCCGCATAGCCTAATGCAAAGGCGCCGTTGCACACCGAGCAAATGAATGTGCCTTTATGGGCGTTTTGTTTCAGCCATGTGAAGAAGGCATGCTGTGATTTGAAAGCCGCGCTGGTTACGTACTGAAAGTCCATCCCGGGGACAAATATATAGTCCCTATTAGCCAGTTGAGCCTTGCTGAAGTGACTGATATTTCCGATTGGCAACCCCGAAGCACTTACACTTGTTTCCTCTATACTATAAAATTCAAGATCCACCTCGAAGCCATAGAACCTGGCTTCGGTAAATACCTGCACCGGGCCGGCCAGGTCGAGTATTTGGACGAATGGCGGTATGACAAATGCTATTTTTTGCATAGGTAAGGCTACTATGCCTGTTGGGTTTGTTTCGGTAAAAATAGCAACAATTGGAGGGATTCGGCAGACAGCCAGGCGTCAGAAACGGACAATTGGCAACCCGGCTTTCTTCAAGAAAGCTTTCGCAGTTTCTCTTTTGGTAACGAAGTAGGGATCATTGGTGTAATCTTTGACACCTTTTCCGGTTACCAACTTAGCTGCCAGGACGATCGCCTGGGGATGATCTTTCATAAATTCAAGCACTGTCGCAGCTACTGTTGCCAATACTTTATCACGATCTGAGTTGTTGGTTATCGCAAGGTCGTTTATACATTGTTTGTTATCATCCCAGTCACCAAAGGCAAGGTTATATACACCTTCCTTATAATCTTGCAATCTAAAAAACTCTACTACCTTCTTTACCTTACCATTCGGCCCATCGCTGTAAAATTCGTAATAATAACTTGCTGGTCGTTTTATGAACAAATAAGTTTCAAGTTGCATAGTTGGCCGTTGAAGGTATCCAAAATGTATCGTCTGCCTATATCAAAACAGGTTATTAAGCAGTTTGTACCAAATTCAACGCAACTATTTTTTTATTTGTTACTTCGTCAGCATCTCACACCGATCACTGATCTTTTGCTACGCTATCATTCTTTTTAGGATCAATTGGATAACATATAATACGTCTATCCGTTGGAGTACCGGCATGACTTTTATAAATAAGAATCATAAAATAAATGATACCCGAAAAAACAAGCATACCAATGATCTCGCGTTTATCCATTGTGTTATGCTTTACCAGGCATCTGAACAGTTTTAGAGCCAGGTCCCCACATATAAATACCCAAAGAAAGCAGTAGAATAAAAGGTATATCCGTAAGAAACTTCGTGTGATACATAACATCGTCCAGGGCCATTGGTATCATAACAACACCGTGCGCCAGGTTACTACATAAAGTAAAATCTAAAAATTGTTTATTACTTACCGGGTCATCCGATACTTTGAACAGGTAAACAGACCATACAATGTAAATCGCAAAAAGCATCGGCCCTACATGTCCGTACACATCGTCCCATATCAGCCAATGCCATGGACCGCCCGGGTTAAACTGCAGGTTTTTAAAAATAAACGCCGACCAGTTGATACTCATGACGAGAATACAAAGTACGGCCCAGATGCGAAGAAATAGCTTCAGTTTTCTGAACTTAGTGTCTTGTGTCATATCGTTTTATTTAGTCTACTACAGAGCCGCAGTTGACGTTAATGGTAGTGCCGGTTATTGCGCTCGCATTGTCGGAAGCAATGAATGTTGCCGTGTCGGCCAATTCTTTTAATGTAGGCAGACGCTTTTGCAACGTAAATCCTTCCATTAAGGTCTGAAACGCCACATGGGATGGCATACCCGCCCCTTTCGCATGCAACCCAAAAACCTCCGTAATTGTATTTGTTTCCGGCATAGCATCGGCACGAAGACAAACCACCCGGATGCCATAAACGCCCAGTTCTGCAGCAAGCGTTCGTGTGAGGGCTTCAATCCCTGCCCATGCAGGCGCCATGCCTCCTACCAGCGGCGCTGCCAACCTTGAGGGAACAGCGGTAAGCATTACAATCACACCCGATTTTCGGGTCATCATTTGCCGGGCAGCCGCCGTAGACGTGATGAAATGCGATTGGTTATAATTTACCACCGGATGTAAATAAGATGCAGGACTAAGCTGCATTAAGGGTATTCCCTGCACACCATTTTGAGGGATACCCATGGCATTAAAGGATATGTCCAGTCGACCTTCCCTGTTTATAACCCCGTTCAAATGCTCGTCAACGGCTTTTTCGTCCAGGGCATCCACCACGCCTGCCGATGCGATACCTCCTTTTGCAACAATATCTTTGGCTACGGCTTCCACCGCCTCCCGGTTCCTGCCAGTGACAAACACTTTTGCGCCTTCACTGGCAAAAGCATGGGCAACGGCCTGGCCAATCGCCCCTGATGCGCCATAAACAACGGCTGTTTTGTTTTCTAATCTCATATTAGTTTTTTTAATTAGTTTTGCATGGTTGCAAATTGCAACTGGTTGCAAACTTAGTAAACTAATTTTATAATGCAACCAGTTGCAAAATAAAATTTTTGAAAACATGGAAAAACACCGGTCTCACTGCCCCATCAATCTTATGCTGGAAGTATTTGGCGATAAATGGAGTTTGATCATTATCAGGGACATTATGTTTGAAGGGAAACGCTATTTCAGGGAATTGTTGCAGTCGGAAGAAAGGATTGCCTCGAATATATTAACGGACAGGCTGGCCATGCTGGAAAGAGAAGGCATCATCAGTAAAACCGATGACCCCGCTCATAAACAGAAGTATATATATAGTCTTACAGAAAAAGGGATCGACCTGCTGCCGGTGATGGTGGAAATTGGAGGCTGGAGCCTTAAGCACAAACCTGTAGACTTAAAAAAGCACAAACATGCCAAAGACCTGGTAAAAAGCGGGAAGGAAGGGCTGGCGGCCGTGCGGAAGCAGTTGATGCAGGAGCATTTGAAATGAGGTTGTTGTCTTTGTGTGCCGATATAGCATATACGCCTGCAAGCCTACAACTTACAGGCGTATAACTGAGCGGGCAAAACACTTTATCCCATAGCATTTATTTTCTCCGATCCATTCTCCACCCTATCACCGTCATAATTTGCCACCGTCCTTTGGAGTATTTCACCATACATAAAAATATCATCCACCGTCAATATCTCATTTTTGGTCTCTTTTTTCTGTTCATCAAATGTTCCAATGTATTTCTTAGACCCATTTAAATAAAGCCTGCAAATCGTCTTTCTGTTATTATCATCAAGCAGTATCGCAAAATAAGACTGAGCATCTCTAAATATGATTCGGCTTGCCTTCACTTTTTGCCTGAGAATTGTCTTAACAATCAAAAAACCTTCCAATTCTTCAGCAGTGGTTTCAATTTTTATTTCTTTCTTATTCTCTGTATCATTCGTGTTTTCCACTTCAGAAGTCCTATGTTCTGATTCGTTCTCCTTCTTCAATGCAGATTTCAAGCGTTCTGTAATCAGGTCATTTATGTATTGTTGGACCGACCGTTTCATCAATCCGCTAAACTGCTCCATAACCCGGGCAGTTAGAACACCCTGGTAAATTTGCCTGGCAAAATGCCTTACTAATCCCTCGGTAGGACTTTGAAACTCCACATTTAAAAGAGCTTTTAGTTCATTCATATACTTCAGTTCGCTGGCTGTATTTTGGATGTTATCGACATCGAAATAAGACTTATGAAATTTCTTTAGCTCCTCTATCTGGTTGTCTTTAATATCAGTTATATTAAACTCAAAAAATGGCTTTTCGTCCATTTTATTGGGCTCAACCAAATCGGTATAAAACCGGTATATAACACCGTTCGATAATAGACCAAACTTAGCCCTCGTAGTATGAAAGTACCGGAAGAGTTGAGAATTGTGGGGATCAAGGCTTTCACCCCAGTGCTTACATTCAATGAGGATGCAGGGTTCACTGTCTCTTAGAATTGCGTAGTCTACCTTCTCTCCTTTCTTAATGCCTATGTCGGCTACGAACTCGGGGACAACTTCAAACGGATTAAAAACATCATAACCTAAAGCTTTGATGAAAGGCATTATAAATGCATTTTTTGTAGCTTCTTCTGTTTGAATCTGGTCTTTAAGCTTTTCAACTCGGTCTCCAAACAGTTTAATTTCGTCCTTAAAGTCCATGTGAAAATGGTTTAGTTAAAGAATTTATTGTTTTCAACGGTATAAATTAAATGTCGAGATTACGAAATATCTCGGGAAGAAAATAGGGTGTTTTTCACGTATTTTGGAATGAACAAGCAGGCCCTCTTAGTCATTTGTTTTATTGAATGTGAGGCGTTTTGTTGCAAACAAAATATTCTTTAACATTACGACTAATTTAGTTCGAAATGATGAATCTCCTGGTAAACAACGAAAGTAAGGCTACTGTAATATCAAGTTTTGATACAATTGCAAAGAGTTTATTTTGCGACTTTCAATTAGAAGTAAATAAGCATTATTACCGATTACTTGATATTGAGTTTTATTACTATTGCGATAAAGTATTCGAGGATGGCTACGCCCATAAACACGAAGCACAATTGCAATCAGGCAAATGGTATTTTCATGGTTCCGGTATAGACATTACAATTGGAGATGGTATAAACCATGGAGGCATTCTGATCAGGGCAGTTGCAAAAATATCCGGCGAATCAAGCTTCGACAAGAATTTTATTGAAAAAGAAATTCACGGGCCATTGAATGTAAAAACAGAAATCTGTTCCAAATTAAAAGGAGCGTTTGAGAAAGAACTGAACACATTTTGCTTTCATAACATCAGTGGCGATAGGATGGGCGCCGGAATGATTTTACCAAAACACATCATTAAATCAAAAAGAATAGGTCTGAATTCCAAAAACGACAATCAACTTCAAGAATTCCACAACGGTAAATTTAGATATGTAATCATTCCATATCTTAAGCTTAGGGACAAAACCCAGATTGCGATAGATATGAAACAACAGTTTCCTGATATGCCGATATCGGAGATAAATAAGGAACTTGGCTCAGCTTTCTTAAAATGATAACAGAAAGAATTGTATATCCTGAATTGTACAATTATTTTAAACAACATGTCGCCTCGGATTTATCGAAGTAATAAAACTCATCACAGTAAAAAAACTATGACCAAAATGGCTTCCTACGATTTTTCAGAACATATTCACCGTTATGCTGTTTGGACGGCGGCACGAGCTGTTCAACGCGGCTTCGCCAAGACAGCAACCATTTGGTCGGCAATAGATACGATTGGATTGAAAATTTTGCACAGAAGCTTGGTCCCATGACGGAAAGGGCTTTTGATAGGGAGTTCGACTTTCTCTGTTCCGGGCTGCAAACCGCCATACTACCTACAACCTGCTCGTACGGTCGGGCGGCAAAAATCATTTCGATATACTTGAAAACAAGTGTAGTTCTGACCAGCAAAGGTGAGGCTGCGATTTGTGACGTAATTCATCCGCCTATTGATAGCATCCTATTGAAAAATTTATTGCCCACCTTGCCCAATGTCTCTCTCTCAATAGAAGCATGGACCCAATTCGAAAGAGAGGATTATTGGAAACTAGTAGATGCAGTAAGGAAGAATGGCTTACTATTTAACTGGCAATTAGAAGTTTATTGGCAACCAGCACATAAAATAGGTGTGTAAGGCGGACGAATTGAATTGGTATCAATAACAAAGTTTCACTCTTCATTTGTATAGCTTGTTGCAGGCTTTCTTATCTTGGTGCCGGCATTATTACTTGTGTATCAAACGAACTCCACCTGGAACCCCATAACCGCTACATATTTGTTTAATTAACCTCCAGCTTATACCCCTTCCCCCGTACCACTAAAATTTTTACATTCCCATCCAACTCCAGCTTTTTCCTAAGCTTCGATATAAACATATCCAAACTACGCCCCACTATCACTCCTTCATCTTCCCATATCTCCTTTTGCAGCCGGCTTCTCTCTATGATCTCATTGGGCGACATGGCAAAAATGCGCAAAACACGGGTTTCCGTTACGGTCAGATCTATAGATTCTCCATCTTTTACCAGTTTCCGACCCTCCGGATCGAACACTACCGAGCCCAGTGTGAATGTACCGGTAGCCTGAACTTCAGGCAACACTTTTTTAGACTTCACGGATCTAAGGAAAACAAAACCCACAAATGCCAAAAGTGACAGGCTGCCCAGGACATATCTATTTTTTGCTGTATTGATGCCGGTTGGTTTGAATTTGATGTTGATCTTGTAACAGGCCCTTGGCTGCACCCTGCCCTTACAAGTGATAATATCATCTTTTTTATTATTGGATATAGCGTATCCATAATATACTGCGGAGTTGTTGCAGTTCAGCACGTTCACAATATAGTCACTTGTATGGGGGTCTTTACCCAGTAAACTACGGGTAATATTTACCAGGGATCCAGGCTGAAAAGTAAAAGCATGCTCGAAACTGAGCTGGTATTCATTGTCGGCTATCTTTTTAACAGGAAGTACTCTTGATGTACTGTCGCCCGACTGCAGGAGGATTTCATGCCCGATCCGGCGAAGCAAGACTTCCCTTCTGGCAAAGTCATAGTCATTGTTGCCGGTCATGCTGAAAGCCACGCCGATCCCGGCAATAAATATGGGTAGCAACCATCCGCCCAGGTGCTTTCGTTTAACGGGCAGGAGATTTCTTATAACACGCATACTGTCAATATATTATTTACAAAGTTTACACTATTATTTACAATACATATTCGTTGGACCGCAATAAATCAAAGTAGTTTTGTTGCACCAGGCTGAAATGGATACAAAAACCAAAGAAATGCCTTCAACAGATTTTATTACCAGGAGAAAGATTATGTACATTAAAATTAAAAAAAAAAATTATGAAAAAAGTTATCTATGCGCTGATCCTGCCGCTGGTGGTGCTAAGCGGACTCGTATTTGCCAATCGCGAAATCAAAAAGGAAACTACTCAAAAACCGGCCCACCAACCACTGACGGCTGCCGACCTGGAGGCCGGAAGGAAAGCATGGCTGGCTACACCGGATGGTATACAGTTCGCAAAATGGGAGGCATCGCCCGTTGGACAAAAAGTGCTGGCAGGTGCTAATAAAATAAGTAAGCAAATAAGCACTTTTAGTAATATGGAGGCAGTAGTAACCTCGCTTATTCTTCCGCCAGGCACACGATTGGGTTTTGCCGTGATGGCCAGTATCGATGGCGTGGAATATATTGTAAACTTTGAGCCGGAAAAGTCTCAATTGGAGCAATTGCGCAGCCTGAAAGTGAACGACAAGATAATTATAAGAAGTCATACTGTATCCTATGCGCCTAAGTATGCCTATCCGATAGTAAGGGGTGATTATGTAGAGCGGGATGGTAAAGTTATTTTTAAACGGGCTCCTCGTAAGGGTGGGTGTTGAGTAAGCCGGTTGGGCGAACCGGTAGCTTCCTTTTTTTATGTCCATATTTTTTTTTATCTTTAAAGGAGGCTGTAACCGGTTTGCCCAGATTCGGCATGTATCCCTGTACTAACCCACTTCTGAAAAGCATGGTCTTGGTCCATTGACAAGTTTGCACTATTTGGTATTCTCCGATTGTAGTAGTCTGTACCAGTACAATTAAATGTTTTGACAGACTGCTAAGCCTGGCGCTTTGAGTTTGACTGTTGAAACTTTCAACTAACCTGGTCAACTTAAAAAGCATTATATGAGAAACCTGACTATAATGGTGCTATTGTTTGTGGCAGGTACGCTTTTTACTGTTTGCAGCCAATCAAAAATATCACGAAACAAAAATATCGGCGCTGCAGGCGGTGACAATAGCCGGAATTCACTTGATTGGGATGGTGCTTATCGCGGCATACTTCCTTGCGCTGATTGCCGGGGAATACAAAACACCGTTTACCTCAATAAAGATTTAAGTTACCGGGTAAAGTTGAGATACCTTGGAAAGGAAAATAACGACGTAGAGTATTCCGGAACATTCACCTGGAATACAGAGGGTAACACAATTACATTAGACAAGGCTGAGAGTAATAGTACGCCCACAAGTTATTTGGTGGGTGAAAATACGCTAACACAACTGGATGTATCTGGTAAAAAGAACATGGGTCAGCACGCCGCAGATTATATCCTCAGTAAATCCAATTATGCCATTGTTGAAAAATACTGGAAGCTTACTGAACTATACGGCAAACCTGTTGAAATGGACAGCGCTTTCCAAAAAGAACCCCATATCATTTTAAAAGACCAGGACAATCGTGTAAATGGAAATGCCGGGTGTAACACCATCTCCGGTTACTTTGAAGCACGTAGCATGAACCGCATTTCCTTTACAAAAATGATCACTACTCAAATGGCATGTCCAAAGATGGACATTGAATCGCAATTTCTGAAAGCGCTTGGGGCCGCCGACAATTTTAACCTTACGGATGATATTTTGACGTTGAACAAAGGGCGTATGGCGCCATTGGCAAGGTTTAAAGCCGTTTATATGAAATAAAACCTGGCACTATGTCAAAAAAACAAGTCAACCGTCGCCAGTTTGTAAAACTGGCCGGAATCACGGGCGCTGCATTACCCATGACTACATTAATAGGTTGCAATACTACTGACGCAAAGAACGGCGCCAATTCAGAGGCAAAAATCGCGGGTATTCAATCAGGTGAGTCCCGTTCCTTTTCCAATGGTTTTTATTGGGGTGTTGCCACCTCGGCTTATCAGATCGAGGGAGCCTGGAACGAGGACGGCAAGGGGCCATCGATCTGGGACACGTTCGCCCACACGCCCGGCAAGATGAGAAATGGGGACACCGGAGACGTTGCCAACGATCATTATCATCGTTACAAGGAAGACGTTGCGCTGATGAAGAACGAGCTTGGCGCCAACGCCTATCGCTTCTCTATCTGCTGGCCACGCATCTTCCCTGAGGGTGTGGGCAAGCCGAATCAGAAGGGCATCGACTTCTACAGCCGCCTGGTGGATGAGCTGAAGTCTGCCGGCATAGAGCCGTTCGCAACGCTCTATCACTGGGACTTGCCGCAGGCGCTGCAAGACAAGTACAAGGGCTGGCAATCGCGCGACACGGCCAAAGCTTTTGGGGACTACGCAGGTTATGTTGCGGAGAAACTATCCGACCGCGTACGATACTTCTTTACCATAAATGAATTCCGATCCTTCACCGAAGCAGGGTACAAAGGGTTTGAGGTTCCTTCACCGGGCAGCCCCACCGGGAAGAGAACCGTCCATCTTGCGCCCGGGCTGATGCTACCGCCTGGTGAGGTTAACCAGGTTCGACATCATGCGGTACTCGCTCATGGCATGGCAGTGCAGGCGATCCGCGCGAGTGGGAAGTCTGGAACCAAGGTGGGCCCGGCAGAAAACATCGAGACCGCCGTCCCCCTGATCGAGGGACCTGAACACGTTAAAGCAGCGCAAGCGGCAACGCGCGAAGGCAACGCACCGTTCCTAACGGTAATGCTCGAAGGAAAATACACCGACGAATACCTGAAAAACGCAGGAGCCGACGCGCCAAAGTTCACGGATGAGGACCTGAAGATCATTGGCTCGCCGCTTGATTTCGTTGGCATCAACGTGTATTGCCCCATGTTTTATGTGGTGGCTTCGGACCAGGCCCCTGGTTGGCGCGTAGTTCCATTCGCTAAAGGACACGCCAAGGCCGCGATCAACAATTTTCCCATCAGCCCCGAGTGCCTGTACTGGGCGCCGAAGTTCGTACAATCGCTGTGGGGCGCCAGGGAGATCTTCATCACCGAGAACGGCTGCGCCGGCGACGAGGTGATCGCCGACGACGGCAACATCTACGACACAGACCGCATCATGTTTGTGCGCGCACACCTGACGCAGCTCCAACGGGCCTCTGCCGACGGCGTGCCTGTAAAGGGCTACTTCTACTGGAGCGCGATGGACAACCTGGAATGGACAGCCGGTTTCGGCAACCGCTTTGGACTCGTGTACGTTGATTTTAAAACGCAGGAACGAAAGCCAAAAGCGAGCGCCAGGTTGTACAGGGAAATGGCAGTAAATAATAGAGTCATGTAAATTAAATGCGATTATGAAAGCAATTACCGGAGCGCTTAGAATTATCATCGGCGTTATAGCATGGTTGGTATTTGCTGCTGGTATTGTATTGACCGGTCTTGGAGTGTATGATTTTGTAATGGTTTTTGTACATCTTGTACACGGTGGCGGGCACACTACTGCACTAATGGCCATTGGCCTGCTGCATGCCGTTGATGCCTTCCTGGTGGCCATTGTATTCTTTGTGATGGCGCTTGGATTTTTCGTTCTCTTCCATAATGGCGAAACACCTTTGCCTGTCAGGCTGCCTGAATGGTTGAGGGTAAAAAATTTTACACAACTAAAGATCATTTTATGGGAGGCCATTCTTACGACCCTCGTTGTAAGCTGGCTGGCAAGCCTTGTGGAGATAAAGATCGGTGGTGGCACTTATGACTTGAACTCATTGATAATTCCGGCTGGAATACTCCTCATTGCGTTGAGCTTATTTTTTCTAAAAGCAAGGGAAAAGTAAGCTGTAGAAACCTCCATATTCCCTACAATAAAACCAATCACTATGGCAAAAAAACAAATTACCCGTCGTGAGTTTGCAAAACTGACCGGACTTACCGGCGCGGCGCTACCCATGGCTTCGTTATTGGGTTGTAATATATGGTTGTACACTGCTACAATCGACTAACATACAACTAATTAAATTTTAGTTTGAGAATAGGCTCCTAAAGTTTTGCTACGGGCACGCCTTTCATAGTTTCACCAACCAGGTAGCCTAAAAATTGTGCGAAGGGTTCGATATCTCCTTTCACGCTGGCACTTTCCAGGGCTTTCATATAGTCATCTCGTTGTTCTACCGGTATTACTGTCCATGGATAGCCTCCGGAAGCTAACATCACATTCATAAGGAAGCGACCCATTCTGCCATTACCGTCCATATAAGGATGGATAAAAACAAATATAAAATGTCCCAATACAACCCTTACCGCTGCTTCTTTTTCTGCACCAAGCAGCTCAAAAAGTACCGGCATCGCATCTCTTATCGCTTCACGATTTAAGGGGGTGTGCATTGATCCTCCAATGTAAACCTGGTGATTTCTATATCCAGAAAGATCAGCAGCCTTCAATAAACCAGCAACAACACTTGGCCCAAAGAGTTCCCTATACCAGCTTCCATGATCTTCATCCGCCACCATTCCTGAATTTTCACCCTTCAAGATGCGCTCGACGCTTTTTTCGACGGCTTTAAAAGCATCATAGTATCCTTTAGCAGCCATAGCATCCCTTTGCTTGCGGTCACTTTCATTCTGTTTAGCATCCCAGGTACCACTTCGTACTCTTTCAATTAATTCCGGAGTGACCTTAAATTTTTCAATAGAGAGAGAATGATAAGCATCTGTTACATATATTGCTTCTACTTCTTTTAAGTACGAGGCGATATCTGTTGGTAATCCTGGCTCCGGGGGGAAATAGGGTATGATTTTTCTTCGCATGTCCTCCCACATCAAACGAATGCGGTTTTCGTAAGGAGATTTGACGCGATTATTTAGCGTGATTGACAGCTTTGTTTCAAAAGGATCTACCTCCCTAATATCATACCCGGCTTTATTCATTGCGTTTTTTATTTCGTTAGCTATGCGTTCCTGGCCGATATTCCGAAAGGCGCCGGCCAACCTTCCAGCTATTAAACTATGCCCCCCGTCTAACAAAATGACTAAAATGTCTGAAGCGTCGCGCTGGAGCGCCAATACTGTCCGAGCTTCTATGGGATTTTGAGTGAACGTATTAGGCGCACATTTAACCAACGAGGCTGCAGAAGAGTGGAGACGAAGGCCTTGTTGTTTTGTTTGTTCATTTGCGGACGGAAGATCGGACCTGAGTAAAAATAGTGATGTACCATGGGGTAAGGTAAGCACTTGGTTATTAGCCCCGGGTGCACGCACAATTAGTTGAGTTGGAACCGTATAATTTCCGGCATTAATTAAAAGTGAGGCTTCAGGCCCGAGACACCATTCTTTCCCAAATCGATCTTCCAGGTATTGTGCACAAAACTCCCAGTAGTTACTATACCAGGGGGTGCTGTCGCCCTTTGCCACAGTTGGCGGAACAGCTAGATACCATCCCTTGTAAACTTCTTCTAAAAATCCATTTTCAAGTAGGCGTTCTCTGTGGGTTCTCGATAAAGCATCAAATTTTATTGCTACGATGCCGTCATCTTGAAGTTCTTTCAAGTAAGTTAATGATTCAGCAAGTTTTTCTGAAGGAGTTGCCATATTATGTAATTACACTAAAAAAGTGTTGTATAGTTACACTAAAATAGTGTTTTATTATTACACTAAAATAAGGTTGCATAATTACACTAAAATAACGCTATATAAAAAAATATAATGTAATATAAATCAGAATGTTATAAACACTATTATAAATAATTTATTCATAATCAAATATTTACAACTTTTTCCTAATGACTATAGTCAAACCTTCCTTCCTGGATGGCTTAGTTAAAATTGATTGTAAAAACTAATTTTGGATAGTCATTTATCAACTCTTAACCTTAGTAACTTGAATTTGAACAACTATATTAAGCCTGCAACCGCATTATTCTGCCACTATGTAGAGAGGCATGATATTGTTCAGGCATTAACAGGAATTCAAGATTCTGCGAACATTATACTACCAACAACTATTTTCTGATCACAACTAGGCCTGATCCTTACACAATCGAAGGTTGGCTGCGTAGAACTAATGATCAACGCCCTTATTTTGAGCAACACTTTTTCAAGGATTATGAAGCTACTGAAGTAAACCCTAATACAAATGTACAGCGAAGATTTGCGAAGTTATTGTTACATTATCTGAAAATCATGTACGTAGAAGTAAACTACCGTAAAATAAAATAAGGATCACTAAAAGTAATCCTTCTTCAATTTTTGAGCTTATGCGGACCGGACGGGACTCGAAACGGTCGCTTAATGGGTTGAATATTAATTACTTTTTATTTTACTCGATTTTTTATTCGATTAGATACAAAGGATTTCGCTAAATCTTTATGTGGATTTACCCCACTAGAATTATCATTATAAAGGTATGCCTTTGTCGAATATTATTAAAAATTGTAACTCACCCAGTACCGGAACGCAATTTTGGCTGGCGAGTAACTAGGTGCTTATGTATGGCGCAAGGTCCTAATGTCTTAAAATCCGTATTTTCGCATAAAATTGGAAGATGGGAAACTTCTGTCTACTCAAAGAAGCAGGTTTCGAGAAAACGGAATTCACAGAATCTTTAAAGGATTTGGTGAGTAGTCAGTCATGTTATCGTGCAGATTTATCACCTAATTTTTAGAAATATAGTGACACAATTTTTTTGAATGTCAACTTCTGTACGGCGTCCATCCATTTCTAAAAGAAATATAGTCTTTTTCCAGAACCGGATTCTTACCTGGTTTGAAATATCAGGCCGCCACTATTTTCCGTGGCGCCAAAAGGGGTTAAGTGAATTCCAGATTATTATTGCAGAAGTACTATTGCAACGCACGAAAGCAGAAACTGTCGAAAAGTTCTATTTACAATTTATCGCAGATTTTCCACATTGGAAAGCCTTAGCATTGGCAGAAGTTAGTGTTCTGGAGGAGCGGCTGAAACCAATAGGTCTTTACCGACAACGAGCGACAAGAATAAAGGGTTTAGCAACCGAGATGGTCCGCGTTAATGGGCAAATTCCAGCCGAAAGGGCTGCGTTGGAGAAAGTTCCAATGCTTGGTCAATATATAGTGAATGCAATCTTGTTACAAGTGTTCAACAAGAGAATTCCGCTTTTAGACGTGAATATGGCCAGGGTACTTGAACGATACTTTGGCGAACGAACAATGGCAGATATCCGATATGACCCATACCTACAGGATTTAGCATTGAAGGTTGTCGATCATCTACATTCGAAAGAGTTAAGTTGGGGTATTCTTGATTTTGCCGCCATCATTTGCAAAGCTCGCAAACCCTTATGCAATATATGCCCGATTTCTTCGAGTTGCAATTTTTACAAAAAAAACCTATATTGAGTATATTTGCTCTGATTATTAACCCATTATGACGGCAAAACTGACCTACATTGACCTTTTCGCTGGGTGCGGCGGCTTGTCCCTTGGCTTGCACAACGCGGGCTGGAAAGGACTTTTCGCTATTGAAAAAAGTCCCGATGCTTTTAAAACCCTTGAGCATAATTTAATTGATAATAAACAACATTTTACCTGGCCATCATGGCTCCCCAAAAAAAATTTAGAGATAGATAAGGTACTTGAAGACTATCGTGATCAGCTCGTCAAAATGCAGGGCAAAGTTGACCTCGTTGCTGGAGGCCCTCCTTGTCAAGGCTTTTCAACTGCAGGATTGCGTAAGGAAGATGACATCCGCAATGGTTTAATCGGATCTTATTTAAAGTTTATTGAATACACGAAGCCAAAATTGATTTTTTTTGAGAACGTTAAAGGCTTCACACTTGAGTTCAAGAAGCACACCGCATCTATGCAAAAACTTGCAAAAAAGAAAGGAAAGGCTTATTCACAATATGTGGTCGAGACGTTAGAGAGTTTAGGCTATTCTGTTAAAGGGCAGATGATCGACTTTTCGAAATTCGGTGTTCCACAGAAGAGAGTCCGGTTTATTTTGGTGGGCATTAAAAACGAAATTCTCAAGCGAAATAACATTGATGTCGGCTATTTCTTTGATCAGCTTACCACCAACAAATCCGATTTCTTGAAATCGAAGGGTTTGCCACAGAATCCGAAGCTTTTCGATGCAATTTCAGATTTGTTGAAGGAGAACGGCTTAGTTCCTACACCTGATCGAGGGTCTAAATTTTTTAGCGGTAAGTATTCATCGGCGAAATCTTCCTATCAAAGATATTTAAGGCGAGATACTAATATCAGCATTCCCGATAGTCACAGTTTTCCAAATCATAGGACTGCTGTTGAGCAGAAGTTTAAATTCTTTTTGCAAGCACCCAGGGGAAAAAACTTAAACTCCTCCATCAGGAAGCGGTTTAACGTCAATAAGCATGTCATTATTCCTCTCGCTGCTGAGGCAGTGGCACCGACGATTACAACGCTTCCGGACGACTACATACACTATAAGGAGCCTAGAATTTTGACTGTTCGTGAATATGCGCGCATCCAAAGCTTTCCAGATTGGTATCAATTCTTAGGAAAATACACGACCGGTGGAAAACAAAGAGTAAAAGAGGTTCCTCGCTATACCCAAATAGGGAATGCGATTCCTCCTCTGTTTGGAGAACAAGCAGGACTAGTCTTAAATAAGATGATCACAAGTAGCTTGTAAAATCATCTTGGCTTTTTATAACCCGGGTTTACATCTTAGAAAATAACTGCACAGAAAATGAACGAAAGGCAACTATATTTTAAGACTAATGTACTACTTAAAAATATCATTGGTAAAGACCTTATCAATGACGATAATATTGCCTTGTTGGAATTGGTTAAAAACTCTTTCGATGCTGATGCAAAATCAGTAACAGTAACGTTTTTGAACATAAAGCAGAATGACGACGCCGCTGTACAGTCATTCAGCCAAAAGACGTCTCGTCTAATAATACGGGACAACGGTATGGGGATGACCATTGAAGACATTGAACAAAAGTGGTTGAACATTGCTTACTCCGAGAAGAAGTCTAATAGACTCAAACATAATCGACGCATGGCTGGAGCGAAAGGTGTCGGTAGATTTTCGTGCGATAGACTTGGGGAGTACTTAAACCTATACGCAAAAACAAAATCAGAGAAGAGCTATGTAAAGCTTTCCATTGACTGGAAACAGTTTGAGGTTGAGGACGAGAATAAGGAGATTCAAACAGTGGCGCTAGATTTAGAACATTTAACTGACAAAGAATTAATCGAAGCTAAAATTAGTCCCTTCGATCAGGGAGTAGTACTTGAAATAATTAAATTAAGAAGCCACTGGTCGCAACCCCATTTGGAAAAAAAAGAATCAGAGGTTGTCTTATGGAATGTTGAGAAGTTTCAAGAGTTAAAGAGGTACCTGGAAAAACTTATTAATCCCAATCAAGCATTTTCAAATGACGACTTTATTATTTCAATAGACGCTCCGGAATTTCATGAAGAGAATTCACTTCTTGATGACCACTCGAAGTTTATAGGCAATGTTGAAAATAGAATATTCGAAGAGTTAAACTTCCGATCTACTTCTATAGAGGTGAAGACTAACGAGGAAGGCCTTACGACAACGACGACATTACGTGATAAGGGAGAAGTTGTTTTCTGGATCACGGAAACAAATACATTTTTCCCCTTAATAAAAAATGTAAAGATTACTACCTATTTTTTGAACACATATGCAAAGGCATTTTTTACGAAACAAACAGGTTATAGATCAGTAGACTACGGGTCAATATTTCTTTTTATAAATGGATTCAGGATATCGCCATACGGAGAAGTAGGCAACGATTGGCTTGGAATTGATTCACGTAAGGCGCAAGGCTACGCTCGTTACATAGGCCTACGAGAAATAGTCGGACAAATCGAAATCCTTGATGAAAATAATGATTTTCAAATTATTTCAAGTCGAGAGGGAGTAGTTAAGAATGATCACTATAAAACACTGACTCAGAATAACGGGTATTTTTTTAAGTCCTTTCGAAGATTGGAGCGCTATGTTGTTGAAGGATTGAACTGGGATCGAGCTGCGATTGAAGATGAGCATCAAAAAATTCACAACAAAATAGTCGCTGGTGAACTAAATGAAGAAGAGCTATTATATAAAGAGAGCGAAAGCATAAAAAAGGCACGAGTATATAATTCCATACATTCTATAATATCTGCTTCACCTGAGGAGGTTATTGAACTATATATTAACGAAGGCTTGATTTTACAAAAAATTGATGTTGAACGCGAGGCATCTGAAAAGGAGTTTAGGCAATTGCTAGAAGATTTTAATTTCAACCGCATCGAGCCGGAGATTCTCACAAGAATACTTTACACTAAAGCACAGAAAAATGAAGAGCTTGCCCGTGAACTTCGTGAATTCGGAAAGTTCACTGTCAACGACATTACTTCAAAAGCAGTGTTGGAAATTGAAGAGTATAGAAAAACCATAGAGTTCCAAACGAACGAAATAAAAGAACTCCAGAAAAAATTACAGGATTTACAGGACAGAAACGCCACAATAGAGGCTTCAATCGAGTCGCTTACTGAGCAAGCATCCACAGCCGAAATAAATCTAAATATTGAGAAGGAAAAAAATCTGTATTTGTTAGCCACCCGTCGAACGCTTAGTGCGGATGCCGATGGGATTATACATACAATAGTGTTTAACAATCTCGCTGTGCGAGATGGATTAGACAATCTCATCGATGATCTTACTAATGGCAACATGGCCAAGAAAAATATTATTGAGAAATTGGGTCATTTGAAGATAAATGCAGAACGATCGTTAAAGATGGCCGAATTTGCCACCAGATCTGAGTATAATAAAGAGATTGAAGTTAGAGTGATTGATGTTGTTAAATATATAATCGAATATGTCGAACTTTACGGAGATCCGTCGCATAAAAAAATGCATTTTCACTTCATAAATCCAAATTTGTCGCTGACCAAAAGCATGAGCGTCCTTAATCTATCTATTGTAATCGACAATCTAATTAGCAATTCAATGAAATGGCAGGCGGAGAATATGGCTTTTGAATTCAATCTTGTATCGGAAAACCGCCTTGAAGTTACAGTTTCTGACGATGGCGAAGGTGTTTCGTCAAAATTTATTAGAAACCCTCAAAAAATGTTTGAACTATCCGCTCGAGACAATGCGCCGTCGGCGCTCGGGGGTTCTGGGATCGGTTTATACTACAGCAAGCATCTTTTAAATGAAATGAACTCAGACATTGAATTTATCGGTAACAATATAAAACACAAAGGTGCTTCTTTCAAACTTATATTCAGAACAATATGAGCGTGATAAAAGTGTTATTTATTGATGACAATAGGATCGATAATCAAATTGATAAATTAAGAAAGCGCCTAAAAGATTCTGGCCTTGTATTGGATGAGACATTTATGAATCTTGGCGGGGATGAGTTCAAAATCAGAGATGAGAAGAAAGGCATTATTTTAGATTTCGCCAAAATTAAGGGCTATATATCTAAATCATATTTTAATGAAAATTTCGACGTAGTCGCATCCGACTACGATTATTCTGATCGATATTTAGATGGCTATACTTTGCTGAAATGGATCATTAATGTCAGCAGAGCAGAACGAAAACGGCTAAGAAAGGCTAGGTTTTGCCTTTATTCTACACAACAGGATAAACTTGTAGCAGCACTGGATACCCCTGAAAAGATTCGAGAATTAGTTAAACTCAAAATTGACGATTTTATAGTCAGAGATCGCCTTCCCGAAGAGGTCAGCTCACTAATTCAAAAGCCTTTAGATATGTTTGATTTTCAAAGTCACATCGTAAATTACCTCTATAAATACCCGGACTATATATTTAAGCATGTATATAGTAAATTCAGGGGGAAGACCTTAGGGGATATTGCTCATGAAATTGATGCTGAATCACCCCATGGGATTGAATTTCAACGCAATTTGGCCGAATTGACTTTAGCCCATCTCATTGAATTGAATAATTTCGGGAGTGATGATTAACATTATCACAGCAGTAGATCCAACCACAGCCTTCCTCAACGGCATTGTTGCCAGCTTGAGAAAAAATCGGGTTGACCATCAAGTAATCGAGATATATCCTGACGAGAGCTCCTATAAGGAATCGCTGCAACAAGTAAAAATGCTGAAAAAACGATCAACAATTCTTTTTTTAGGGCACGGGTCAGACGATGGCATTTATGGAGGCGAGTCGTCCACATTTAAAAAGCAAGCTTTTGTGAAATTGAATCAAATGGGAATTTTTCGAGAACAAATGATTTGCCTTTTGGCTTGCAATTCTGCTAGCTTATTAAAAAGTTCTTTTAAAATGCACAGGGTCCTTAAGTGTGTGGGATTTGGGGCTCTCCCTACCTCGATGGAAGAAGTCGCCGGTGATCACAAGCTGGCTAACTTAGGCATCTCAAATGCTTGCATCGAAAAATTTAAAGATTCGATCGTTAAGTCCATTTCCACCAGTCTTGTTTTAATGGATCGTAATGGGGAACATGATTTTATATATTTCAAAGATCATTTAGGTCTGATTCTCAGTCACATGATCAACAAATCGATATTGGAAGAGAAAGATGACGCGTTAGCTGAGTTATTGTTTAAAATGAAATTAGAGATGGCACTGTACTAAGAATACTGTTGCAACGCATAAGAGAAAAAGAGGCCTTGTCTGCTTAGAACCCTTACTTCCTGATCATTGTTAATTTGTCAAATAGATTACTGCCGAATTTCATAGCATTTCGAGACTGAAAATACCGGTTTTATAATTTCTTCTTTTCCGATTATTCAAATTAATAAGCGGATAAATCTACCTTTATCTAGATTGAACATGGCTATGTGAAAATAATCGTGATTGTAGATACCGGAGCATGGTAACCCCCTCTACCGTTTTATGGTAACCCCTCAATCTGCTGATGGTATCCCCACCTAAAATGACGGACGTTATTCAATCCACGTTCAGCAATTCCCTTCATTTTATACTTCTCTTTTAAGGATTGCTATTAAAATCTGCCACCACAGCGCTGTCATTCCGGCACATGGTAACCCCTTTTGTTATCGTGGTACCTGATAGCGATTCCGCGGCATGGTAACCCCTCTTGCAACAGGCTTCAAAACAGTCAGAGCTATTTGCATTCATTTGCCCCTTTTTCAGACGCATAAACAGGGGAAAATGGCTCAAAAAGCAATTGACATG
>Ga0065721_10003629_pt1 | contig 141910 bp, 164 predicted proteins | sample Mesricmetagenome_FD_59108 | JGI IMG/M metagenome (GOLD analysis project Ga0065721, IMG submission 59108) | Mesophilic microbial community from rice straw/compost enrichment Sample: eDNA_1 v2 (version 2) | ecosystem: Engineered > Solid waste > Grass > Composting > Bioreactor | place: USA...
AGAACTGCGGACGGTAGTTCGTGAAGAACGGCGTATGACGGCCGCCTTCTTCCTTCGTCAGGATGTAGGCTTCTGCCTTGAACTTCTTGTGCGGCTTGACCGAACCCGGCTTGCACAGGATCTGGCCACGTTCAACGCCGTCGCGGGTCACACCGCGAACCAGTGCGCCGATGTTGTCGCCAGCCTGGCCTTGGTCGAGCAGCTTGCGGAACATTTCAACGCCCGTAACCGTCGTCTTCGAAGTTTCGCGGATGCCGACGATCTCGACTTCTTCACCGACCTTGATGACACCCCGCTCGACGCGGCCAGTCACAACCGTACCACGGCCGGAGATCGAGAACACGTCTTCGATCGGCATCAAAAACGGCTGGTCGATCGGACGCTCCGGGGTCGGAATGTAGTCATCGACGGCGGCCATCAGTTCGCGGATCGCGTCTTCGCCGATCTTCTTGTCGGAATCTTCAAGAGCGGCAAGAGCCGAACCCTTGACGATCGGAATGTCGTCGCCCGGGAAGTCGTAGGACGACAGAAGTTCGCGAACTTCCAGCTCGACGAGTTCGAGAAGCTCGGCATCGTCGACCTGGTCGACCTTGTTCAGGAACACGACGATGGCCGGAACGCCGACCTGGCGAGCAAGCAGGATGTGCTCGCGGGTCTGCGGCATCGGGCCGTCAGCAGCCGAGCAAACCAGGATCGCGCCGTCCATCTGTGCGGCACCGGTGATCATGTTCTTCACATAGTCAGCGTGGCCGGGGCAGTCGACGTGCGCATAATGGCGGTTGGTCGTCTCGTACTCGACGTGCGCCGTCGAGATGGTGATGCCGCGAGCCTTTTCTTCCGGCGCTGCGTCGATCTGGTCATAGGCCTTGAACTCGCCGAAGTACTTCGTGATCGCTGCCGTCAGGGAAGTCTTGCCGTGGTCGACGTGACCGATAGTGCCGATGTTTACGTGAGGCTTAGTGCGCTCAAACTTGCTCTTTGCCAAAGAGATTTCTCCTTATGAGGTTGATAGGGCAACCCTTTGGTACGCAAGGATTCAATGATGGTCAACAAGATTCGCTGGATTTCGTGATCGAATCCTTGTATGTGAGCGGATATATTTTGTACGGACAAAGATTCCTGTTAAAGTTGACAACGGGTGTGTCCGCATTTTTAGAAGGAATTGCGAGCCGATGAGATCAAAAGAGAGAAAGCACCAAGAGGATCCTCAGGTTACGGCCGCATGCGCTGCGCTCGTTTCAATGGGTCTATGCTCCGGCGTTTTCATTATTTTGGCTTTGTTATTCGGCGTAGCCGAAGGCACTTTGCTGTTCTGTCTCTTCTTCGTTGTGAGAGGTCATCGCCTGACGGGTGCACTCGCGTGCAAATGGACAGGACATGTCATGAACGATGTTGTAGTTGAAGAAGTGGCTCCTCGTGCCACTTCTTCAACTACAGAAAAAAGAACTCGTCAGATCCTGGTTATCGATCATGATCCCAACGAGTTCCGCCGTTCCTAACGCTGAGTTTTTCAGGGAGAAGCGTCGCGGCCTTGAGCTTTTTCATCTTCTCGAGGTCGAACGTGTGGAAGTCTTTCGAAATCCCGGTTGATACGAGGATCCAGTCTACCAGCAGTGAGATATCGGCCGCGTTTTCTGGTGTTACACCACTAGCGACGGCGAAGTCCGAATTTGGGATCCTGTGGCGCATGGTGCGCAATTTCTGCAAGTCGGGTGCGATTCCTGTCGCGGGGCCACTGGTTGTTGCGATCCATCCAAGTACCGCGGCTTTTGTAGCGGCATCGGCTGCATGTTCATCACTCGGTTCGGGGCGCTGCGTCTTGAAGGCGACGGAACCGAAAAAAAGGTAATTCATGTTCACCGAACGTGCGTACTGGTAGGCAAGTCGATACCGTTCAGCCACCGCGCTATAGCCGTTGGATGATACACCGGGATTGTCCACCCAAGATCCGTCGAGGCCGAGAGCCAGGTCTCGTTCAACAATTAGATCGGGAGGAGTTGTAAGACGATTGGCGATCACCTTGAGCCGCGGGAAGTCGCGCTTGATTTGCATCGCGGGGCGATCAATGAGTTCATCGAAACCGTCCATGTGGATCAAGCACACGCCATCAAAACCAGCCTCATCGGCCATGCGAGCATTCTCGATCGACAGCGCGTCATCGCTGTGGTGAATTACGGCGATCAGTTTGGTGGCAAGTTTATTAAACGGCATCACGAGTCCTGTCTTTGGTTCCGAATAAATTCTACATTCGTATTCGAGGGTTTGACTACGGCTCGGCGCATTTGTTTTTCGTCTTCACTAGAGCCGGCCGAATTGCTCAGTGAGAATGGTTTCAGAACGCGTGGAGATTTCATGAACCAGTCTCAAAAGGTGATCATCACTTGCTACCTCCTAGACGTTGGAGTGGACGGAAAGGCTGCGTCCGCGTTCATTCAGGCCTTGGAAGAGGGTGTTGCGGCCGGAGAAGCAGATGCCAACGCCATGCTTGAGGAGTTCATGCGGCAGCCGTCAATCAGTCTTCCATCCGGTGACCTCGGTAAGGTTGCATTAGCGATGTCTCGACTGGCGGAGCTCCATGAGAGCGAGAAGCGTCTTGACGAAATATGTCACGAACTCGCACTCCTACACACACTTACAAGTAGCGATCAGCCGCACGAGTTTGTGGCCCGTGTCGCCGTGCGGCGGGTTTCTGACATCCTCGCCAAGACTGCAAACGCAGGGTGATCCTTGCGTCGATGCAACGCAAGATCTATGAAATTTAAGGGAGGCAGCGATGACCAAGCTCAGCGAATTCTTCAAGACTGCACAGGGCGCGGCGGCTGGGCAGGCTATCGCGAAAGTGATTGGCGGTGGTGCGGCCGTAGTGGCGGCAATGGCAGCCGCGATCCCGGCTCCTGCGGCCTATGCTTTTCCGCTTTCATCTGTCCTGCGTACGCCCGCTTATTCGGCGCCCGTTGTCAATTATCAGGATGTGCTCGCCTTTGATGCGAAGCTTCAGCCTTTGAAGGAGCAGAGGGAAGCGTATGAGGGGTTGATCCTTGGTTACGCGGATCTTCTTGACCGTATGAGGGAGCAGACTTTCGAGCCGGGGCTGGTTTCCGGGAGAGAGCAAATTGAAGTCTACAAGGATGTTATCCTAGCATGGATCGCGGATAGCCATCAGGACTTGAAGGACTCCATTGAGGATGAATCTCAAGCGAACGTTGTCGAGGCCTCTGTCAGCGGCAAGACCAAACTCGGCAGCGATAAGCGGGTCTTTGAAGATGCCTACCGCAAGATAGCAGACCGGAACTCTGAGCTTCGGGAGGCAATCGAGCGCATGTCAGCCAATCTCTACGTCGTAACGGAATATGGAGAGGCTGGCATCAACGATGTCAGCGAGGCCTTCAAGGCTTACAACGAGTTCGAACGTGAACTGGTTGTCCTTGATGTTAGAGACGCTCGTGAATTTCCCGTCGATGACACTTCGGTAACGCCGATCACGCCCTGATCAGGCGGCCTCATCCATGAACGGCGCCATCGGATCCAAGATGCGAAGTGCGATGGCATCTTCCTCGCAGTAGACCGGGTGGCTGTAGGTAGGGAAATGGAGCATGCGGTAGCGGCGGACATCGATTGCTTCGACATGAAAGCCTTGCGGCACCAGTTCGAGGACATCATTCCGGCTAAACCAGAAACCCAGGAGTTTCAGGCTTCCCGCGGTGCTGATCCATCTTCGGCCATCTGCGCGGAATACAGGATGGGGACCCATAGGAAGTTCCGCAGCGATCCCTTCGGTAAGGGTGTGGATCAGTCCTGTTTCCCTTCCTTCACCGTCATACCACAGGCCATTGCGATTGCCGCTCCTGCCGACACGATAGAGCGTTGCCGGGCGATCAATGAGTTCTACCCTCACATCGAGTATGTTGTTCTCCATGACTTCTGCCTCACGCGTGGATGTGCGGAAGGAAGGTCCGCAGAATTGCATAGTGGTCGAGGAACGCGTTCTCGTGTCCCCAGAGGTCGATATCCTTCCACTTGACCGCGCGAGCGTCGTCGCGGGCTTCGAGCTTGATTTCTTCGACGTTGAAGTCGTCAGGCAGCGCGTAGTGGAACGCATGGCTGATGTAGTGGCCACGTGGATCGCGTTCTGGTGCGTCGAAGTGACGGTAGGCGGTGGCGCACGTCTCCATATACTCCCGGAATCCCGGATTGAGTTTGAAGATGCTGGTCTCTTCATCAAGTTCGCGAAGCGCGCAGTTCTTGAGCGTTTCGCCGCGATTGTGCATGCCGCCGGGGAATGCTTCCAGGCCGAAGCCGACGGCACCATTGCGGGTGACGGTCAGAACCTTGTTGCCCTGGGTTAGGATGACATCGCCTGCGTTGAACGGGCCGAGGCCATAGGTCTTGATGTTGCGATCGATTGCCTCGCGCTCACGGACCACATAGACGAACTCGTCGGTGTGCATGAAATCGTGCAGGTACTCGATGATCTTGTCGCTGAGGCCGAAGGTCGAAGTCTGTGGAACGCGCTGGAAATAGGCTTCGCGGATGTGGCAGGCGCTGAGAAGTGCGAACTGCTTGCCGACCTGGATTGAATCCCATTCCGGGAAGCGCTTCAGGTAGTAGCTCGATGCGTCCTTGCCGAAGCCCGCGAGGGCCACCTTGTAGTTGCTCGGATCATCGTCGGCCTTGCCTTCGGTGAAGAGATGTTCGCTGATTGCCTTGTTGACGGTGGCCTTCGTGTTGGCGATCCAGCCTGCCTCATCGTAAATGTAGTCCGGCAGCGGCTTAATGATGATCCGCTTGGTGCTGATTTCGTGCTTGTAAAGCATTTCGAGCATCTGGGTGACTTCGAAGTAGCTGAAAGCCGAGTTCATGTAGCTGCGTGCGCGGTTCGCCGAGCCAACGAGAATGATCAGGCATTTAGCGCGTTTAAGAGCTTCATTGATGATGAACTCGTGGGCGCGGTGTGGCGGACGCATCCGGCCGATGAATACTGCGAAATCAATTTCTGCGGTCATTAGCTCGTTCCTTGTTCAAGGATTCAATCTTAAATCCCTTATCCTGAAAACTAGCCTAATTCGCAAAATGCAAACTTGCAATATGAAAATTAGTGCGATGCCGAAGAAACTGCGCCTTCATGTGCATGCCACTGGGTGGGAACTGAGATGACGGAATGTGTAGGAATATTTGCGTAGTTGCCAAACGATCGAGCCCCTCCTGTTGCGTTGCTGCTTTTCTGGAGAGGCTCGCTTCGTGACCTGTCGGTGCTACGCCAAGGTGTGTTTGCCAGCAGTCACGGTCTTGGTGTTTCTGCTGGAGTCACAAGGCCGTACGTGTCGAGGGCCTCGTGTAAATTGGCAAGCTGGTGTTCGAGGTCGATCTGGCTCATGTTTCCGTTGCGAAACTGGATCGCCAGAGATCTGCTGGTGTCGACGATATCCATGATTGCATCGATGGAAAGCGTTACGACGCGCGTATCTCCCGTCATGTTGCCTTCGGCATCAAGCTCGTTGAGGTGAAGAATTTTGTCCATGGTAGAGGCTCCTTGTGTCTCGTCTCAAGGATCCAATGCATGTAGGCAAGTCGCAAATTCAGCTTGTGCTGCGGCCTGAACACGGCACCGCTCGGACAACAAAAAGGCCGGATCGAAATCCAGCCCTTACGCCAATCTGCTATCGCTGCAGTGCCAGTACATCCGTGGTCAAAGCGGACGCAGATTGATGAGATCGATTAGACCGCCTGAAGATTGCAGGCAGACATCTTGCCGGACTTGCGGTCGCGCTCGAGATCGAAGCTGAGCTTCTGACCTTCCACGATTTCGCGCATTCCGGAGCGCTCGACAGCCGAGATGTGAACGAATGCGTCTGCACCGCCGTTGTCAGGCTGAATGAAGCCGAAGCCTTTGGTGGCGTTGAACCACTTTACCGTACCTGTGTTCATGAAGAACCCTTTCAAAGCACATAGAGGATGGAACCACAGAGCCGAAGCCCTCTGGGGATGGTAACGATTGATTTTGAAGGGAAGTTCGTCAGGCGCGGTGCTTAATCGCGCGGTAGCCAAAGTTCTACAAGCAAAAGATCGATGAACCAGTGATAGAGGTTCAGATCGCCATTGTCAACCAAAAGTTTGGTCGGGATGTTTGAGTAGCAACGATGCTGCGTCGGTCCGTCAACATGTGTCGAACCGTGGCACGAGAAATATCGCCCCAATGGGGTGTATAGCGGCAGGGACCTATTCCCCTGCCCGATTATCAAGCGACCTTGCGGCGAGCTGCGGCCTGCTGGCGCGCGATTTCCTTGAGCTTCTCAACCGGAACGCCGAGCGCGGCCGAAGCGATGTTGAAGTGAGCCTCGCGCATATCATCAGTCTGGAAGGCAATGCCATCGGCACCCATGGAACGGTCGAAGCCGCGGAACGCGTTGTTGTCATCGATCAGCATGTGAAGGCTGTAGAAGACCTGCGAGAAATCCTTCGACTTGATCTGATAGACCCCGCCCTTGCCAGACGTATTGATCTCCGCATCGAAATTGCCGATGAAGAACTGCTGGACCTGATGAAGGCCATCTTTCTTACCCCCGCGGACTTCGCCGATCTTGCAGGATCCGAGCCAGGGCGCGACTTCCTTAACGATGAGCGCAGGATGAAGGGCCTTCTTCATCTTGTGGTTCTGAGGAAGCTTGCTTGCGAACATCACGTAGTTTTCATCACCGAGGATGCCAAGATTTGAGAGAGTGATGCTACCGATTTCCGCGGCGGCCATGCGGCCGATGTCGATCGGACGAAGCTTGGGCTTGTAGACCTGATCACCCGGGCGGTTTTCCTCGCCGAAGAACCAGCGTGAGTACTTGGTCGGGCCAACAACCGCCTCTTTCGCGGTGGCGGCGTTACGCATCGCTTCCGCAGCGATTTCGGAGACGGGTGCGCCGAAGCGCTTGTTGTAGTCGAGTTTCAAAGCCGCATTCATGGTCAATTCTCTTAGTTCAGGTTCCTGGTCTTTTTTCTGGTGGTTTGAGCGTGGTTAGCCGGCTCTGCTGCGTTTCACGCTGTTGTTTGATGTTCGATCAATCTCCATGAGCTGATCGATGGACATGCCTGTGCTGATTGCTGCAATCGCGTAGATCGCCTTGCCAAGATCCTTGGTCTGGAAATACATCCCGTCGACACCGCGGTCGATATCGAACCGCTTGCGGCGGCCAGTCTGGTCGACCACCACGCCGACACCGAAGAACATGCCGCCTTTGCGGTCGGTCGGTTGGTAGAACTTGGTGCTCAGTGTGCTGAGCTTTGCGTCGAAATTGGTGAGGTAGAACTCAGCCGCGTGAAAATCGTCGTTGTGTCGGCCGACAATAACTCGGCCGACGCGGCAAACACCGTGGAGCGGGTTGTGTTCGAGGGCTCTTGCTTCGATAGCCTTGCGAAGGCGGCTGCCGCTCGGCATGCGGCTCGACACAGCGTCATAGGTCTGGATACCAGCCTTTTCCATGATCGCTTTGGTGAGTTCCCGGGTGGCCTTATGAATATCAACAACCGTCTCTTCGCGGCGAATGACGGTGGGGGTCGGGAGGCGCTCACCTTCGAACCAGTCCACATAACGTGGCTGGACTACTTCGATCTGTTCGACCTTTGGATTCGAACGATCCTGAAGTTCCTTTAACGAGGCTTCGAAGCTTCGTCTCTGTATGTTAGCGTTCATCCGCAGCCCCTTCTGGGTTGGAGAAATTCCGTTGTCAACAATTGAATAGCCACGATCTGTTCCGAGATCAATAAGAAAAATGCTAAAAATTGAACGAATCCTTGTAATTCCTATTGTTTCGAACTTTCGAACGAAGGATTCCCTGCGGCGCCTCGTGTCAGGCTACGCTAATGTCAACATTTGTGGCGAAGGTGGCGTTTAGCGGCAGGGTTCGGAGAAGATCTCGAACAGGTTGTCCTTCAGGGCACCTTGCCGATTGTCTCGGCATAGCTGCCACAGTAGCTCAAGGCGGCTATAGGGAAGGAAGCGCGGGGCCATCGTATCAAACTGCCTAGTGGCCTTGGCCTTCACTTCTTCAGCCTTCTCGTCTTCGGCACAGATGATGAAGCTTGTGCCTCCCTGCCCTTGATTGGCATAGACACCACTCATGCTATGTCTGAAGTTGTTCATCCGGGTAAGTCCGGATGAGATGCCAGTGGAATGCTCAATCTCGATTATAGCTGGGATGTAGCCGTCGTTTCGGACGAACATGACATCGAGATGCCGAGCCGCCTTGATCGCTTCTGGGCTACTTTTGATGATCGGCACTTGCGTGAGGTGACGTATCGCCTGCGGATGCTGTGCCAGGCGCGTTCGACCTAAGCGGATGTCATGGTCATTTTCGGCGATCCACACGGACCAAGTCAGAGCGGCACCGATCTCGAAGGCTTGCACCTGCTTTTGGTGATGGGGGCGTAGGCGGTTGAAATTGGGTGCGGGGTGACCATGGGTCGTCAGCGTGAAGTTTTGCCGCGGTGAGGTAATAATACCAAGGATCTCGTTTGTCTCAGCGATCACTCCCGCTTGATGCGGCTTGTTGGGGTTCCAGTAGAGGTGCTTGCGCTGATCCGTAACGCCATTCAGGTGCTTGCCCGGGTGGCATATGTAAAACTGCGGGGTGTGCGCTATGATGGCCTCGAAAACCGATCTGTTGTTTCCGGTACCGTTTAGGATCGCATCGATACTGAACGCCTTTTCGGGCTCGATCTGGGCTGCAACCCTGCGGACGATCGCTTCCGAGATCGTTTCGATCTTACAGCTCCGCCAGTGCTGGCCTTTCTTTCGTCGAATGTAGGTGATCGGGCCGTAAGGCAGTACGATGTCCTTTACGATCAGCTCTGTCTGATTGGACGAATTCACATATTTTAGGACGGAGTCTCTTGGCACAAAGTCGTGCAAGTGTCTGACGAACTCCGTCACGCTAATCGTAACTGGGGCACGCATTTTGGGTTAGGCCGATGGGGCCGCATTGTGCAGGATCTGGGACACCACGGGGAGCTCAGCCAAAGGGCGGATAGGACGAGCGCCGTCGATTGTGATGACTTCCGCGGCGCTCGCTGCGCCCAGCAGGAGGCATTCTTCAGCAGGTAGGTCTCGAGCATGACCGACAAGATAGCCAGCAGCAAAGGAGTCCCCTGCTCCCACCAAGTCCACGATACGTTCGACACCGAATGCCGGAACTTTGGTGACCTTCTTCTTGGAAATCGAGACGGCACCATCTCCGCCGAGTGTGATAACCGTCGTGAACTCGAAATTGTCGCGGCAGATAGCAATGGCGCGATCCGTGTCTTCCACGTCGAAGCCCATAACATCGAGAAGTGCTGAGATCTCTTTTTCGTTCGCGATCAGGATGTCGACTTGTCCTCTTTTGCCGTCCTTAATCAAGGAACGGAACTGTAGTGAGTTGCGGCGAACGCAGTTGGCATCTGATAGCGTCAGGGCAACGGTGGTCTTGTGTTTCTTGGCGTAAGTGGTGGCCTGTCGAAGTGCTGCGGCCGTCTTCGGGCTGTCCAGGAGATAGCCTTCAAGGAACAGCGTCTTCGAGTTTGCGACCAGATCTTCTTCGATGTCGGTAGCGCCGAGCTCCCTGCAGGCTCCAAGGTAGGTCGACATGGTTCGTTCGCCGTCGGGGGTGACGACTGCGAGGCAGTTTGCTGTTGAAATGCCTTCGAGAAATTCTCCGCCGCTGAACGATACACCGATCCGGCCAAGTTCCTCCCGGAAGCTGTGGCCAAGGATGTCTTCAGCAACCTTGCCGATGAACGCGGAGGACGCGCCAAGAGACGCGACGCAAGCTGCGGTGTTGGCTACCGAACCGCCCGGAGCCTGCATCGTGTTGTTCAGCGTTTCCAGCATTGCCATGGACTCGTTTTCGTCCACCAGACGCATGGCCCCTTTTTGGAGGCCGTGCTTGCTGATGAAGTCGTCATCGACGTGGGACAGGATGTCTACGATCGCGTTGCCGATCGAAAGGATTTCAAACGTGTCAGTCATTCGGGATCGTTCCTGCCATGTGTCCAGCGATAAAGGTATGATCGAGGTGGGATGCGCCCCCGTCAAGGATTCAACGGGGATACATTAGCCTCTTCATTGTGTTCGCTGATGGCTTTTTCAATAATCCCGTCGATGATCTCTTGAACCTGATCATCGGAAAAGGATTCGATAAAAACCGACCCGCAGGCGAGGTTTACTTCCTTGGCAATCTCACGGAACAGGGAGCGATTGAACAGCAGCTTGTCCGACGCGAGAGAGTCGATCAGGCGGCGTGTCATCCCATTGAACACCGCCGGCACTTCGATGATCGTTGGGCGCTCGATCATGTCAGCATGGATGGTCTCGTTGTAGGTGACAACGTCGATGGCCTGCTCAAAGCTACCGGGGTATCGGCTGCAAGCAAAGCCTGTCCAGTAAAGGCGAGAGATTGCACTTCGGGACTCGATTGCGCGGTCATCTTCAGCGAAATAACGGGTCTTGATGCGGCGAGCGGCCTTCTCATCGTCCATGTTTTCTACTGGCCACCGCTCGCGGGTATAATCCAGGTATTCGACGTGGGTCAGATGGGTCCAGAAACGCTTGTCGCGGATTACTGATAGCGGCAGATCCTTGAGCGCGGCATAGATAGCAACCGCATTTTCCCGATCGTCGCCAGTCAGTTTCGGCAGGGTGATATTCAGCTCGAGCTTGATGACATCGTCAATGTCAAACGAACCGCCCGTGCGATAGATCGACAGGTTGCCAGTGATCGATTCAAAGAGATCGGCAAGCTTGCGTTCTGGAATAAGATTAATCGTCATCGCTGAAGTCCTTGCGGGAATTGAAGAGTGAAACAAGCGGGGCGCGGAGAAGAAGCTGGGCGATTTTGCTGCTTTCCAGTCGCTCGAGATCAATGTTGTCGAGCGAGCAACGCTGACGCATGACGCGCTGCCACAGGCGATCTTCTCGTGCGTCCGTCTTGAGAAGTTCGACGGCCTGCTGGATTGCAGAGGAATAGAGGCTGGCCATCAGAATGGGCAGGTCGGTTGACCGCTGCCTCATGCTTTCGATTTCGGCCATCATCTTCTTGCTGACGAGAATGGACAGGCGCTCGCCTTCAGTGTCGAGTTCCCAGATTTCATCCTCGCAACTGTCGCTCTGCTGGATCTCGACGATGGAGTCGGTGGTTCCGAAGGCCGCACGCTCGACATAGAGGAGGCGCGGCTGGCAGAAGCCGAGGATGCTTCCCGCTGGGATGTCGAAGGACATGCCAGCGAAATCATCGGTGAAATCCGGGGAGGAAAAGCCCTGAATGTCCTCGACCGCGTGAAGGACAGTGCGGAGAACGACCTTGCCGTGAACCTGGAACGGATCCAGCGCTACTGTGGTGCCAGTCGGTGCAATGTCGATCAGCTTGTGGAGGAGCGACCAACGGCAGTGGACGTGGAGCCGGATCGCGGCCTTGCCCTCGTCTACAAGCGCTTGCAGTGCAGGGTTAGTCAGGTGATATCCTGCGACGATGGACAGCGGGGCCTCGCCCTCAGTCGGCTTGTAAACAGTGTGATCGTAGAACTCGGAGTTCTTGTAATCGTAGGTTCCCTGACGAAGTACAGGGTAAGGATAGATGACTTGTTCATCAAACCGCATAGGAAACTACCTTTACTGGCCCCGCGAACGAGGTGTTTTCAAATTCGACCGACATGCGAACCTTCTGGTTGATTGCCGCTTCGACGCGCACGAATCCCTTGGCATCCAAGGCTCCGCCATCGACGGACTTCACCTTCAGGTGGCCATCGCTCTTCGCGAACCCTACAGGCTCAAATTTGAGGCCGAAGGTGGTCGATTCCGGCGCGATGAAGCTGATGACGTACTTGCCTGGCTTTTCGCGGATGCCGCGGAACGTGTTGATCGTGCACTCTGCCATTGCAGGTCCGGCTTCCACGGTATGGACGACGGCATCCTTTCCTTCATCTGGCGAGACCCGAGTGCTACTTGGACCATCGGTGACCGAGCTGATCGAGGTGACCGAATTCCTCGATTGAACTGCTTCTTTGGCTTTGTGTCCGTCGGTGCCGACCCCTTCCTGACCACTGCCTTTGGACACCTGCATAGGTGTCGCCTTTCGGCGGCTCTTGGAGGAGAGTTTGCGGGCAGTTTCGGTGATCTGAAGCTGGCCGAGGGGGTTCGACTCTGCGGCATCGGCATGCTTTGTGGCATCTTCAGGCTCGCCGAGGATATTGCTCAGTTCATGAAGGTTTACACGTTCCTTCACCTCGCCGCGCAGACGAGCGAGTAGTTCGGCTCGGACCTTCTTGCCAACTTCCTTCAAGCCTGCCTTGGCACGCTGGCGAGTTGCCTCGTCCTCAAGACGCTTGATTTCGAAGCAGTCGTGGCGCGGAGGTTCCATCTGGCGCAGGATCTGGTTTGTTTCCTTGGATTCAAACTCCAGAACGGCGGCGAAGTCTGCCATGGCCGGGAAGCGCTTCAAGTCATCCATTTCGTCAGTAATCAGCATGCCATTGCGCACAACCGACACCTTGCTCGGCAGACCTTCGCCTGCGGCCACGCTAAGCGTTGCAGGGCCGAAGATGTCGAAGTGAAGCTTAATCGGCTCGGAGTTTTCCCCGGTCAGTGCAAGATAGCTTGCCTGAGCGCGTTCAAGGCTCTTCTTGGCAGTTTCGTTGGAGGCGATTGCGGCCGCCAGAGACTCGTCGTTGAGTAGCTCACCGATAGTGTCGTGATTGATGGTCGTGTCACCGATCAGCGCAGTTGCTGTGCCAGCATGAACCGCGGCAAAGAACGTAGCGAGATAATGGGTGACGAATTCCTGTTCCCAGGTATCGGAGCCATTGAAGTCGAGAATGAAGATCGTTGTGCCAATCTGGCCATCTGCATGGGGAGCGGTCAGCCACGATGGGATAGCATCGGCGTGGAACTCAGGATCCGCAGGAAGGAAGCCTTCCTTGATGCCCCAGTATGAATTGGCATCCTTGACGGTGCCGTCGACATCGTAGTGCGAGGTAAGGATGGTCTTGCCCTGCACGAGACGACGGGTCACATCGCCGTCTTTGTAAGCGGTCGACACGAAGATCGCGCGGAAGCCGGAGTTTGCATAGGGTGCCATCTTGCCGATGCCAAAACTGCCGAGGGCCTGATCGCTGGACTTTACGTTGGATCCGCGGGACTTCATCAGGGCATAGAACGGAGTGCCGATCTGGCAAGGGCCGACAAGACCAGTTGTGTTCGCGTCTGTTACAGCGAGAACGTCGATCTCTTCAGAGTCCAGTTGTGCAAGCGCCTTAGTGAAAAATGCCGAGACCTTCTTGTCCTTGGAGTCCGGGCCTGCGGCGCACTTGGCCATGATCTCGCGGAACTGCTCGTGGCCGGGAATGTCCTTGACCGGAACACGAAGTTTCTTGACTTCGATGTGTACCGGGTTTCCTTTAGTGGCCGCATCATGGGCGTTCTGCGGGAGTTCGTGGGCCGCTGCCGCCAGCGGGTCGTTCTTGAAATGCTCGATACCAGCATCATTGAAGCCAGTATGCTCCCCGGCGTTATTTGTTGGGGTGCTCCAGCCAATATCACTTGAAGTCATGCAACCGCGTTCCTGTTTCCAAATTGAGTCCTAGCTCGCGCTCTTTGGTAACAAAGTTTGCTCTAGGATTGGCGGGAAGCTGCACGCATGAATTATTTGAGTCAAGGATTCGTTTTGGAGTTTTTAAGGATTCAAACTCTCAAACTAAGGATTCGATTCTCCTGGAGGATCAACGACTTAAGGCTGATCGCCTTATTTTCTGGGGAGTTTGGTAAATTTGAGGCCGCTCATTTTTGTTGTTTGAGCGACCTCAAATTTTTTTCTAAGCGGCCTCCAAAGAAGGGTCTTCTGCGTCGTTTTGAATGGCTTTGACCTCGCTTTGGAGGTTCTCACCTTCAACTTCGATGCTTGTCAAAGATGCTGCCGCTGCTGCTTCGGCATCTTCCGCGGCGCGCTTTGCGAGGCGCTTTTCAAGGAAGCGCTGGCGAGCGGCACGCTTCTTTTCGACGTGAACCGGGTCAAGTTCCTTTGTGAGGTTCGGCTCAGTGTATTCGTATTCAATCCCGTCAAGCGTGTTGAGTACGGCGTTAATGATGATCTTGGCGCCTTCCGGAGGGACGGCCATTCCGATCTGCTTGCGCACCGCTGTCATGCTTCCTTCAAACACGAAGTCGTCGGGAAATGTTTGCAACTTGGCACGCTCGCGGTCAGTCGTTGCGCGCTTGTCCCAGTGATACATGTGGGTGCCGCCGCCGCCGCTGCCCGTCACGGTGTAAGCAGGTTTGTCGGGATCGATGACCTTGTAGATCGAGCTGATGTGGGTGCCTTTCACGTGCAACCGGAGGTGCTCGGGGATGTTCTCGTTTACGTCCCAAATGTTCTGGCCTGGCTCAATGTACTGCAGGCGCTCCAATACCCTTGCCGACAATGGCTTGGGGGCGTTATTGGGCGCGTCTGGGGAGATCTCATCAAAAGCCTGTCTTGCGGTCTTGTAAACGAAGGTCGGTGCCGGTGGCAGGAATGGGCGCTTGAGGTTGCGAGCAACATCGGCGCGGATACCAACGATGATCACACGGTGCCTCGTCTGCGGGATGCCATAGTCCTCAAACTTGTAGTGATGCGGCGTGACTACGTAGGACTTGTCCTCTCCGAGTTCACGAAGGTGAAGATCTTCGATGATCTGAATGAAGGCCCCATAGTCATTCGCGTGGACCAAGCCAGACACGTTTTCGGCAACGAAAAACAATGGGTTCTTCGCCTTTATCAGTCGGATGCCTTGCTTGTAGAGCGGGCCGAAATCGCCGTCCAAACCCTTTGTTTCGCCGACGTTCGAAAAATCGTTACACGGGAACCCAAAAAGAAACGCATCGACGGCGTTGAGCTTGTTTACATCCACGTTGCGCACGTCGGCGTTCAGGACGATAGGTTGCTGCCCCTGTGCCTTGTTGATGCCCGGAATAAGGGTTTCTGAGCCTTCGTGGTACAGCGCGCCCTCCCCTTTGTGGATGTTTCTGTGATAGGTTGCACAGGCGTAAGGGTCATAGTCTACGGCCCATGCCGAGCGCATCCGGGGCTGGCCCGATGAATCCTTCTGCGCCATCAGCGCGCCTTGCGACATGCCGCCAGGGCCTGAAAAGAATTCGCCAAAGATAATCTCGTTCATTGGGTTCACCGGGTATTTCATGAATTGAGCTACGTAAGGATTCGAATATGAATCCTTACAAAAGACTAGGTGACAAATTCCGGGATGTGCAGCCCCTTTTTTTGTGATGGTGCGCATAAAAAACCTCCACGATGAGAAAATGTCTGAAGTTTCAACATGATAGCGAACCGATAAATTTTCAAAGGGATTCACTTGGTTCTCAAACGATGCCCAGAGGACGCGCTGCTGTTGCCGTGCGAGCAGCGCGTCCTCTCCTGCAAAAAGTAGTGCGTGCGGCTATTCTTCGTTTCACAGCCTTCAGTTATTGTCGTTGAAACCCAATTGGAGGGAAGCGAAATGCCAGTGAATGTGAAATACGAGCAGTTCCGGTTCTCTCCGGCAAAGTACTATGCTCCGACAGATACGACGCGTGACGGCTGCGTCGGTGCGAATGAACTTCTGAAGACGGCCAACGAAATTGTAAGGCAGGTTGCACGGGCAGGATGGGATGTCCCCGGCATTGATATCACGATCAGCTATAGCGGCGGTGGCAAGAACGTCATCAAGTACTGCAGCAATGTCTCTTTCGATCTTCCTGCCGAGAATGGCAAGACAACCAGGGTGGAGCTCGGATTTTACAACCCGTCGGCTTCGAGAGCTGGGCGCAGAACGCCGTTGGGTTCGGCATCCAGGGTCAAGGTCGGCGATGTCGAATGCAACATGTATAACGATGGGTCGGGCGACTGGTTCAAGAAGAGCAAGGTCGAAGAAGCGCTGGCGAAGATCCGCCCTAAGCTGGAGGAGCTTCGTAACCTGCCCAGCAAGCCCGGGTTTGATGACGAACATCCCGAAGGCGACCTCAACCTGAGGCAGATCTGCACAAGCGAGCCGATCCCTGCGCCCGACGATTTTCCTGTCCTCTACACATGGGTCGAGCGCAATGACGCTTACAACGCACTGGGCATCGCTGGCGAAGGTCTCGAAGGAGACTACGCTCTCGAGGCAGACTTCCGCGTTGTCGGTAACGGGTATCGGTTCATCAATACCGACTACGGCATCAAGTGGGACGAGATCCCTGCCGGCGGCTGGGACGGTTACAGCTACGCCACCTCGGACGTGAACGTGAAACCGACGGGGCTCATTTTTCACACATGCAACGGAATACTGCCCGTCGAGGTGAAGCTGAAGCACCTGGATGACATTTACGTTGCAGACATGGCACCGTACGAGAATGCACGCGAAGTGGACTGGCAGCGGGTTCAGGAGGAAGGCCGTGACGAATACACTTCCCAAGAGATTGCAGATCAGCGCCGCGCCACCATGAGCACTTTCATTCCCGCATCTGATTACAAGGGCGGATATGAGAAGCCCGTTTTCATGATCGGCCGTCAGCTTCACGCTGATGAAGCGAGGGCGATGGCGGGTCCTGTCTCCGTCGTTATGGAGGATGGTTTTGCCGTGGCCAAGATGGTGGATGTCATGAATGATCGCGACGTGATCCTCTATGAGGGTGGCGAGGAACTCTACCACAAGCACTACGCTCTACGCACGGCTCAGGAACTGTCATCGATATTCAACAGGACACCTGAGGTTGACCCGCAAATCACCGAAGCGATCACGGAGCATCAAAGGAAGCTCCGTGAAGAGTACAAGAACGACAAGGCGATGAGCCTGCTAATCGGCTGATCTCTCTGCGCGGCCCGCACTTTGATCGTGATGACCGCGACATTTTTTTGCTGGACCTAGCGAGGTCTCACCTCCACGGGCGCGCTTTCCGCGGTCAAAGCGTTGAACGCAGATGCCTTCATCATGCCATCGCTTGTGAAGACGGCGGTTCGGCCATCGATGGAGTCCGGGATGTGCCTGACACTGGATCCCTTGATGTAGATCGAACTCCCGATTTTAACGTCCTCAGCGATGTATTCGAGCGCCGAGTTGCTGGCGAACAGGCTTCCTCCGATAGTTGCTGCCTCAAGCCGTTTAATGCCTGTCCGATACATGTAGAGGTTCCGGCCGACGATCAGACCTCTTGGAAGTTCGGTCAGCGGGGTTTTGGCCACGAAGAGATTTCCATTAACCTTGAGTCCATCGGGAAGTGATGTGATGTCCACCCCGGTCAGATCGAGATCTGCGACCTTGAGGTTGCGTGGAAGATTGTCGAGCTGATGCCACCGACCGTTCACGTCCACGACAAAACCACAAAGGCGAGCAGGGATATAGATGTCCAGCCTGTGTTTCATCAGGAATGGGAGTAGAGCCTCGATGTATTCCTTTATCGGCGGTTCATTCTGCTTACCCTGGAGCTGGGTGATCACACCATCCGTGATTTCCAGCGTTGCATGAGCCTTTCCGAACCTGTCGCGAAGCGAGAGAAACTCGAACGCTTCGTCATCGAGGAGTTCGTCATACGCTCCCTGACCGATGCAGTGCTGCATCTCTACCGACTCCCGGTCCAAAGCTGTCGATGTGAGAAGGCGCACGAGATACATGCCGTTCGAAAGCGACGAATGAAACTCCTCATCACCCTCGCTCAGGATGACGTTCCGGAGCTTCTGTGCCTCGATCCTCATCGTCTTGTCGGCTTCCTTGGTGATGCCCTCCATCGAGCTGAACTTCAGGAGCTTGAGGGGGCGACCCTGTTCATCAACCTTTCGAAGCCACTCGGCATCATTGATAATCGAACCCTTGAGCCAATCCGCGATATGCCTGATGTCTTCAGTGCGGAACAATTCAGGCCAGTTGCTGTCTTTTCGCGCTGCCTTTAGCATTAATCGGCCAACACACATGGCGAGAAGCTCGCCCAGCCGCTCGTTTGTGTCGTGAAATGGCAGCAACCGTTCTGCCACTTGGACTACTGCACTTGGCGTTGCATCGGACATTTTGAATCCTTCATTCGTGATGTCGGCAATGGTCGGAGCAGAGACTGCCTTCCACAAGGTGCCTCTGCACGCGCTGCAATCGAGAGACAATTAAGGATTCGTGTTGACATCCATTGTCGATTTCCTTCTAGTCGCTCAACTTGCTTCTGAAGCAATAGAGGGCCGTTCCATGCATACCCAGATCCGCGATGCAGTATTTGAGACCAATTCGAGTTCATCCCACTCCGTTACGGTAGCGGAAGAGGAAATGCGTGACTTCAATCTCGACAAGGAGACGATCCGTAAGGGTGTGCTCCGCGCTCAAGTGTTCCCTGATGGATATGGCTGGCAGTGGGTCCGCTTCTACAAGCCGGAGAACGTGCTTGCCTATCTCCTGTACCAGGCGATGCCGAATGAAATGCGGCAGAAAGATCCCGAGAAGGGCGTGGATCTTGCTCATCTGGTGAAGGCAGGGTCGGATCGTGCTCGGCATATCATTGAGACGGTCGAGAAAGCGACAGGTCTCCGGGTCGAGTTCGTGTTTCCCGACATTGAGCATGCGCACTTCTATGTCGATCACGACAGCTACGGTAATGGTCTCGAATATGCGGCACCGGGAAAGGAAGAGGAACTTCTCCGTCTCGTATTCGGGAAGGGTTCGTTCATCGAGCTTGGTAACGACAACGACCAGCCAGGCGAGTATATTCAGAGTGACATCGGCGACATTCTTTCCTGTGCGGACAAGCTGGTTGATAAGCCCGTAAATGACGAGGCTTCGTTCAAGGCAGAATTCTCACTGGGCTGGCGTGACTCTGAATCCGAACTCATCGATGCAGATGGGGTTTCACACAGGGGGACCCTCGTCTACGGCTGGATGCAGTCCATCCTGAGCGAGCTGAGGGGCGCAACTCTTACCGAGGTTCACGTTGACTATGCTCCAGACCGGTTCGGCATGTTGGGAAGGATGCGCAATTCTGTTGGAGAGGAAGCGCGGAAAGCGTTCTTCTGCTGGCTGAATGACAAAAACGAAGTTGAGGCATATCACGACTACGGAGCCGAAGGCCCGACGGATATTCGGCTCCTACGCGACTTCAAGTTCAGCTATACTCACGTTGAGGAGCAACCTGGTCGCGGTAACCATGATGATCGTTCTCGCATGACGATCACCGGAGTCGCCTCTAGGGCGCAGATCGACAAGCTTGTGGAGCAGTTTGAGGAGATGCTCGAGCGCTCGAACGAAATCCGGGCCCGGCAGGCCGAGAGAAAGGGACTGGAATGCTGAAGACACAGATCCGCGACGGTGTGTTCGAGACCAATAGCTCGAGCAGCCACTCCGTTACGATCGACAGGAGCGAGGTCATCGCCATCGATCTTCCTAAGGACGTTCTGCGAGAAGGTGTGCTTCGCGTTCAGCTATCCTCAAAAGATTACGGTTGGGGTTGGACGCGCTTCAGACGGCCAGAGAACAAAATCGCCTACATGCTGATCCAGTACGCCGGCGGCTATCTGCCGTCTGAAGCGGAAAATCTTCAGGCAGGCGATGACCATGCTGACATCTTCCGCGAGAACGTGCGATGTGCTTGGTTCCTGTCGACGATCGAGAGGGCAACGGGTTGCCGTATCGAAGTGACGCGCGAGACCGACGATACGACTTGGGGATACGTGGTCGATCACCAGTCCATCGGCAACGGGGTCGATGAGATCAATGATGATGACGACATCCTGCGACTTGTTTTCGGGAAGAACTCCTTCATCGAGACAGGTAATGATAACGACGCTCGCCCTGAGATCATTTCGAATGATCTTCGCGGCAAAGAGCAGTACTTCCAGAACATTGTGGTGGGCTCGGTGCCTGATGGCGATCGTTTCCTTCTCCGAGAGGAGAACGGTGACGGATGGTCGAAGCGGCTGGTTTACACCTCTGAGGACGATCTTCTCTATACGCCTAATATCACCTGGGAGTTTCGAAAGGCTGTTCGCGAACTCCTTCAGCACGGGGATGTTGTGGTGGAGGGGTTCAATGTCACGATGTCGTGCGGTGACAGGTGCACGGACTCGGAATTTGCCGCCTTCGCACGCCGGACGGCGTTCGAAACGTGGGTCGACCTCTTTGAAGGTGCAACGAACCTCAGGCTACTTCAGGATTTCGTCCTCAAGTGTCACCGAAAGGACTATGTCCACAACGACGGCCAGCCAAGTCGGCATATCCATGATTGGGATCACAAGCGACAGGCGGAAGTTTCGATCGTCGTCGTCGCCAAGGACGACACTGCCCGCAAGTTAGAAGCACTATTGGCTCGCGCCCACGAGTACGAGGCTCCGAAGAAGGGTTCCACTCCATGACAGTTCAAGTTCGCAATTCGGTGTTCGAGACAAATTCCAGCTCTTCTCATAGCGTTACCATCTCGCAGGATGAGCTTGCTGACCTGAAGGTCGCGAAGAGTATTCTCCGGGAAGGGGTCATCAAGGCGAAGCTGCAGGGCTTCGGGTGGGAATGGGAAAGATTCTATTCTCCCGGCGTTAAGATCGCCTACCTAATCGCACAGATGGCACCTGCCGAAGCTCGCGGCGCGGGCAAAGACGTGACATCGATGGTGCGCCGGAATGATCGCGTCGGCGCGCTTCTGGATCTCATCGAGAAGAAAACTGGATGTCGTGTCGAGGTGATCGGCGCTCGCGATCCCTACGTTGATCATAATTCCGTCGGCACCGGAATTGAATTGCTGGAGGATCAGGATCAACTGCTAAAGTTTATTTTCGGCGAAAGATCCTTCCTTGAGACGGGCAATGATAACTCAAGCCCTCCGCGCACGATCAAGACAGACCTTGGGGGTGACGAATCTTATCACGAACATCGGATTTCGTCAGTCCATGATGATAGTGAACGCTTTGCAATGACCATCGATTTCTATGGTGGAAACGTCTTCATGCAACGGGAAGGTGGCGAGCCGATCTATGCCAATATCGATGACCACGTCGACATGAGCAGCTTTCTGACGGATCTCGATGGAATGGTCATCGAACGCTTTGAGGTTTGGTCCCAGCGACCAAAGTCTGTTTCTGAAGAGGATGCTGCAGACGATGTCAGGGAGTTCGTACACGAATATCTCATCGGTCTGGCCTACAGACTACCCGCGGTGAAGATCGTCCGCGATTTGGTCATCGACTGCACGTTTGATGTGACGGTGCAGGATCTAAGCCTATGGGATCGGCAAAGCGGTGCTAGCATCACAATTCATGCTGCGGCCGATCTTGAAAAGGCCGCCCGTCTGTCGGCCATGCTCGAGCGCCACTCTGGCGTTACGGTCGCAAAACCTTAAGGGAGATCATAATGGGCACACAGGTTCGTCACCAGGTGTTTGAAACCAATTCCAGTAGCAGTCATTCCATCACGGTATCCGGAGATGAAGCTGCGGACTTCGGTCTCGGAGCCAATGTTCTTCGGTCGGGTATTATTAGGGTCGAGTGTTACAATGACTTTGGATGGACGTGGGAAGAGCGCGCCAGCACCACTGACAAGATCGCCTACATGCTAATGCAGTGCGATCCCAACGGCTTCAGCGACGGCGTGGACGTTGGTGATGACATCATCCCGACGCTCGTGGAGCGCAATGAGAATGCTCGTTGGCTTGTGGACCTTATCGAGCGCACAACGGGTTGCCAGGTTGAGTTCGTGGTCGGCGATTGGGTCGGCATCGATCACCAGTCTCATGGCGAGGGAAGGGAGCTGTTTTCCGACGAAGATCAGATGAGGCGCTTCCTGTTCAGCGGATCGTCTTACATCCGGACGGGAAATGACAACTCGAGTCCTTATGACTACGACTGAGCTTCACTTCTCGGATCAACTGTTGTAGGAAGACGGAAAGATATAAGGACTGACGACGGATGGACAAGGATTCGGCCATGTTGCCAACAAAAGCACCTTTGATGCACAGCTATGTGAACGGCGGCTATGAAGTCTCCATCTTCGCTGACGGCACAAAGATGCGCGTCGAAAAGGATCCCTCTGTTGCACCCGTTCATCCTGAGCAGATGGATCTGAAGATCACCGACTGGTGTGATGCCGGCTGTTTCTGGTGTCATGAGAAATCGACAAAGCGAGGAGCGCATGGTGACGTGGATGCCATGCTTCGTTTGCTGTCGGATCTTCCTGCAGGGGTCGAGATTGCTATTGGTGGCGGAGATCCCCTCTCCCACCCTGAATTTGATCGTCTTGTTCTCGGGCTTCGCGATTTCGGTCTTATTCCCAGCGTGACAGTGAACGGTCGCCACATTGACCGCCATCGCGCGCAGCTTGAGAGGCTGATTGCGCAGAAGGCGATTTATGGGGTTGGTGTCTCGTTCTTCGATAAGATCCCTGAATGGGACTACGAGCACATGGTCATCCATATGATTGCCGGAGTCGACAATCCTGCGGCCCTGGACGACGCTCCGCGGCAGAAGATCCTTGTGCTCGGCTACAAAAACTTCGGCCGCGGCACCAAGTTCAAGGAAAAGCATTCGGAAGCGGTGGAGAAGAACATCGCACAATGGTACCGGGAGCTTCTCTGGATCGCTCGGGAGCACCACGTTTCCTTCGATACGCTGGCTATCAAGCAGCTCAATCCAAAGCGTCTGTTTAAGTCGCCGGAGCTGTATGATCGCCGCTACATGGGCGACGAGGGGCAGTTCTCCATGTATGTCGACGGTGTTCTGCAGCAGTTTTCGGTGTCGAGCTACAGCAAAGAGCGCTTCGAGTGGACCGACATCCGATCAATGTTCTCTCACGTGCGATCTGTACGGAACGTAGTGGGACGCGAGCTGTTCGAGGATCCTCAGGAACCTGCCGCCGCCTGATAGGTGGACGGTGCCAATTCTCCAGCAAGATGTCGCCCTGCCCCGAGCCTCACGAGACCAGCTAGATCTGCTCTCAAGCGGTCGGCAAGATCGAGCCGATCAAAGTCAGTCGGCGGATCGATCATAGTGTCGACTTCCCGACGAAACAGATGATGAGCAAGGTTGTGAGCTTTCATGATTTCGAAATGGGAACTGTCTTCAGGCGGCTGAAGTGCGATTAAAAACGCAGCCCGTTCAGCGGCCGCCCACTCATGAAAGGAACCTTTTTCTCGATGAGTATGCGGACGGAGGAGAACATTTCTGCTTGGTCATCCAGGTGTTGTTCGACTGTCTTACGGGATCTGCTATGGGTAAAGTGGTGTTCAATGTGTCTGGCAACGACGAAAGGCAGGAGATGAAGTTCCTGCGGAATGTGAATTCTTCATGTTCACAAAAGCTGAACGATTTGTGATCAGAGAAGTGGTTTGCGAATCCTAGTGCAGGAAGTAGCCTTCAATTGGAACAACAACAATGGAGCTTTGAATGTCTGTAATTGCCGATCTCGAATCCCGCCTCTCATCCAAGGTCCCGGAAGTCCTTGGTATCACTCGCATCGTTTCTGCGCTGATTTTCATGGCACATGGAACACAGAAGCTTTTCGCTTTCCCTGACGGCGGGAAAAGCGCAGTCGACCTGTTCTCGATATTCGGTCTCGCCGGCATTCTGGAGGTTTTTGGCGGCATTCCGCTTCTCCTCGGCATCTTCACTCGTCCGGTCGCCTTCGTGCTGTCTGGCATGATGGCTGTGGCTTACTGGTTCTTCCACTTCCCGAAGTCGTTCTTCCCGATCAACAATGGCGGCGATGCAGCAATCCTGTATTGCTTCCTATTCCTCCTCTTCGTCTTCACAGGCCCTGGTCGCTTCGCTTTCAAGAAGTAGGGCTCCCAATTGCCAGCGGGGCTGCCGGACATCCGGCGGCCCCGCTTCTTATGGAAAAGTCGCCAACAGTCATGCCCGTTGCGCTTTAATGTTGACAATAAAATTCATGCGTGGTTTCTGGCGTAACGTTAATCTGCGCAAGGATTCATTGCATGTCGAAGATGCTCGAAATTGTCCGTCATTACTCCCTGAACATTCGTAATGGCCGCAAGCCAGATGATGCTTTCGAACATCTCAAGTCGGAGCTCGTTGAGCTTCGCGACGAACTCGGTAACGGCGGCACCGGAGTAGACGGAGTCAAGGGCGAGGTCATGGATGTGATTAACTGTGCCCTGGACATCCTCTTTCTGGTTCATCCTGAGGTATCGCTCGAGGAGCTGGATGCAATCATGGAAGCGAAGTGCGCCAAGTGGGTGCGCAAATACGCCACGGACGACCATGAAATTGTCACGCCCGAAATGCCGTCGGGGTCGGTTCTGATTCAGGAACTGCACGAGGCAGGTCTATCGGACGTGCAGATCGGGGAAATGGCCAGCATTGAGCCGAACAGTGTGCGTCGCATCCTTGACGGGTCGATGTCATTCCGGGCTGTCCAGACGCGTCTGAACGCCATTTTACCGACGCTGCGTGAGGCAAGCGAAGGCAAGCTTCAGTCTCTGGTGCTCATGATGGATGTACCGGATTCGAAGGGTGCGACGCTTGGTGATATCCTGAGGGAACCCGTGGTGGATCTGACCGAACTGCGACGTTACATTGCAGAAGTCAGCGAAGGCACTGGAAGTCTGAAAACCGCGGCTCTGCGCTGCTTTGAAGGGTAAATAGCGGCATTGGAGGAATTGCCATGAGAGAAGGGTATTCGAGTGTTGGTGGCGGCGGGCCGTCCTACTCGGGTTTCGATCTGACGCAGGAGGATCTTGAAAGGATCCTTGGCGAGTATTTCGGCTTCGACCCCGCCACGGTGAACATCATCGGTCTGGAGATTCCGAATGGTGAGATCCACGTCTCAGGTGAAATCGCTGAAGAGGCGCTACCGGAGCCGTCCCTGAGGTAGGCAATCATATCAGGTGGCTTGCTTCGCGGCGTGGTCTACGAACGCATCAAGCTGTTCGTCGGAGAGTGGAAGCATGGTTGCCTCATGAAGCCATTGAAGATGCTTTTCCGCTGGCTCTATATGCTCCGCTGACTGCAATGCAAGTTCCTGATCCGCTGCCGCAGATGGATGTGTCCTCAGTGCTATCTCAACGTCTTCATGGGTTCCATTCTCTCCGATGAGCGCAAGGCCTCTCTGCTGTCGTGCGACCCATCCTTGTAGCCTCTCGACCTGACGATTGAGTTCGTCTGCGAGATCGTTGATCGACGTGCCTGCCGGAACATATGCAGCGTTGTCTTCGATCAGTTTTTGAGCATCCGAACTCAGCGAGAGGATAGTGTCCGCCGGATAAGCACTAAAATCCAAAAGTGCGACATCACGCATGGTTGGCGACAATTTCTGGAGATCAATATCCAGTACATCCGCTCGTCGGAGGATCGACTGCGATAACCGCGCCCTTGCAAAGACATCTGCATGCCGCGTGTCCAAGCCGATAGCGTTCAATGCATCAACATACGTCCTGAGTAACGAAGCCGCTCTCTGTGCCTGGTCAGGCCCCTTTAAGCGAATGCCGAGCTTTCTGGTCGCGGAAAGGAAGTCCTGAGCTTTGCCGCTAGCGAAAGCGCGTGCAATGCCACCGAAAGCTGATGGGGCGTGATCGGACGGGTCAAAAGAGAACTCGGAGTTTAACTCGGCGGCGGCCTTATCTAGGTCAGTGACTACACCGAGTGCTCGGTCGACCTCGTCCTTTGCGCCCCGGGTTCCGGACATGGCGGGGATGTCGGAATGGCGAAGGCTCGATGAGATCGACATAATGAAAACAGCGTCATGAATTGAGGCCGGAACTCCAGTCCAGGTTGTCAACGCGGCGGACAATGCTGCGATCTCCGCCGCGGACGATGAGTACCGTTCAGAGATGATCTTCGCCGCTTGGATATTGGCGGACGCGGGAGTATCCCACTCTAGTCCGGTGAATTCACAGGTCGCCCGAGCGTCACGTCCAAGCTCCTCTTCATGAGCGATGGCTGACTTCAGATCCTCGACAAGTCGTTCACCGGAGGCAATCTCCCTCACGCCCGGAATGGCTTTCCAGATGATCGGGTTCTTGGAAGCCGCTTCGCAAAGCGCCACTGTTTCCGATGCCAGAATAACGAGATCCCGATCCTTCAGATGGCTCATATCAATTGGAGACAGCCACGCGGACAGTGTCTGCTGGGCTTCCACAATCTTCTGAGGAGGATCAAGGGCCACGACCGATTTCGTCGGCACTGCTGATGGGCGAGGTGCCAACGCAGGCAATGAGATTTTCCAAGCGACCGAGTTGGGCATGATGAATCCTTTGTTCTTGTGAAATCATGGCAAGAACAACTGGAATTGGGAAGACGCTTGATAACCGAGTTCGGATGTGAAAAAGTGGACGCGGATTTTAGAAGGATTCAGAATGTCGTTTGAAAAGAATGCTACTCCCCTCCTCAAGGAAGCCGTTGCTTCTATCGCCCCCAAGTTGGCGAGCGAGGAGTGCCCTGTTGAGGTTGCGTCGGATCGGCAGAAAGGCCGCATCAAGCTCTACGTTGCGCGCCGCCTGTTCGGAGTGGAATTCCGCGGCGATCGGGAACTCGATAAGTTCCTCGGAAAGAACTTCGATCCGGAGGCGGATGCTCGGAAATGCCGCCTGTCCCAGGAAACCTTGCCTTTTTATGGCATCGGTGCCGATAGCTTCTTCCTGAACGAGTATTTCCCTGATGAAGGCCCGAGGCTCTCGGGGTACGTCACCTTGCGCGACTGGGATGAGCACACGCACAGCATTCAGGAGCGTTATGCGGCCGATGAGGGGCACCGCGCCGATGGTGTGAAGCCATATGAAGGCCGCCTCCTGTGGGATTGGGGGCGATGGCTGGACAATGGTCGCCTCGTCTATGGAAATCTTTCTGTGGCTTCGAGCCACATGGCGGCTTATGTGGCGGACTATGCTGATGATCTCGCCAGCGAACGATACAAAACGACGTTCGTTGAGGGGCCAGAGAACGGTAAGCGCGTGAGAGGTGGTATCCGGTGGGATATGATCGAGACACCTGTCGCGAACGGGGCAAAGCGCTTCGCCTCGTCCCACATTGCACGGACCGCTATCCGCTTCTGGGATGCGCGATACAAGAAGATCCTCTCGGAATCGGGGGTATGGGTCTCCGTGACCCGAACGGAAGAGGATGGTGAGATCAACGATGAGGTTGTTTTCTCCGGTGTTGAAGCAATGAGCCGCACGCGCTTCCGCCACTGGTTGGAAGATATCGCGGCCCTGGAGGACGGGAAGGCAGTGTACGAAGGTGTCCTTACTAAGGAGAAGGCTCTCATCAACAACATGATGGAGATCGTCTTCGACGAGATGGATGCCGCGGCCGAGACGTTGGGCGACTTGAGCAGGGGTAAATGGCGGGAGTTGACGAACATCGTTTTTCCGGCTCTCCTTGACCGCTTTCAGGCGCTGGAGGGCTTCGAGTTTACCCCGGAGAAGACGGAATAGGAATCATCGGCGGCTCAATGCCCTGTCGTGATAACCGCTATCGAACTGGATGCCCTCTTCGGAGGGCATTTTACATGGATGCGGCTTTGAGGAGCGCTCCTCCAAAAAGACCAGCCAGAAAGAGGATCGTTATAACGTCGAATGCCGTATCGATGTCGATCTTCGAAATCAGGCGAAACATTGTTGAATCCTTATTAGTTTAGAACCATTCCAAACTTATGCATCGCATTTCAGTGAGGTGCAAGGACTCGATCCAAGGATTCATGATCGGTACGTCAACTTTCGGACTTAATCCTTAAAAAGTTCGTTGACGAATCCTTTGTGTCGCGATAGAGATCGCGCAAAGGCAAGAACGCCTGCAAGGAATCGTTAAAGGAGTTACCGCATGAAACCGTCCAACATTCTCACGCTCGTCAAAAAGGAAACCTCGGAAACATCCGAAACCAACCGTGACCTTCGCTCCAGTGTTTCCGGTAGCCCGGTCGGCCGCGTCATGGGTAGCAATGTGGCTCGTGATATCTTGAAGCGAGCATCTGACTTTCGCGACTTTGGCTGTGTCGCATTTGAATATGTCGCTAACGCTCACGAGTCCTATCAGATTGATGATCTCGACCGCGAAGTCATCATTGAAATTACGAAAGGCGCCAAGGGTCGCCTCCGCATCACCGACAGCGGTTGCGGTATGCATCTCGAATCTTTGCATCGCTTCTGGACCATGCACGCTGAAACGTCCCGTCGCGAGCAGGGTCTCAATCTCCGCGGCTACAACGGCACAGGCAAGATCGCGGGCTTCAAGTACTTCAACACCCTCACCCTCGAGACCATCAAGGATGGCCTTCGGAACGTCACGAGACTGAACCGCCGTCACATTGAGGAGCAGGCCAAGACCGTCGGTCCGGTTCAGATCGAAGAAATCGCGGTGAACGAGCCAACCGACCTCCCGGATGGCACTACCGTTCTCCTGTCCAATCCGATCAATCCCATCACTTCTGCGCAAATCGTCGAGCTTCACGAAAAGATCGCGATGGAAATGATGATGTGGATGAAGGGTACCAAGGTTCTTATCAACGGTGCCGAGGTTGAGGAAGAAAAGATCACCTTCGATGAATGCCAGGAAGTGGCTTCCGAGTGCGGCAACTTCTCCGGCAAGATCTACTACCTCGACAAGAGCTATACTCAGGAGATGCAGCGCATCTTCATCAGTGCCGACCGCGTCTTCATTGCCAGCGAAAACTTCGGCAAGGAAGGTCATCGCTTCTCCTCGCGCGTACACGCCGTCTTCACTGCATCACCGGAGTGGTATTCGGAATTCTTCGAAGGTCGTCGCGAGCATTTCGTTTCCGAGGCCCGTGATCTCAAGCTCAAGCTGAGCCATCCGGAAGCTGTTCGCTACAAGGACTTCATCGAAACTTCGATCCGCGCCTTCATGAAGGTGCTCGAAGAGCGCGAGAAGGAACGTCAGCAGAAGCAGCTTGATGAACGCATGAAGGCCATCCAGAACAAGCTCAGCCGTCTGTTCTCCAACATGTCTGATCGCCTGAACTTCAAACGTCCAACCGAAAAGAGCAAGCCGTCGGAAAATCCGGTGAAGCGCAATCCTTCCGAGAACCCTCGCGAGCGCAAGCCGAAGATCAACGTGCTGTTCAAGGAATTCGAGAACGACCAGAGCGAATATCGCATTGACCTCGAGCAGGGCTATATCGAAGTCAACCTCAAGTCGCCTCAGCTCGTCAGCATCGCCGAAAACAAGAATGACGCGACTTGGGAGCAGGCCGTTCTCGAGATCGTGAAGACCGCTTTCGTTGAGATGGAAGTCGCTCGTCGCCTTTCTGAATCCTTCGGTGATCGTTCGGTCGACGTTGGAACCTATCTTCAGGATCAGACCGCGGTTACCCGCGACATTCGTGTTGCGGCAAACACCATGCTGGCCGAGATGTACCGCGGCTTCCAGACCCGCCGTCAGGTTGAGGCGAACTAAATCATACGAAGTTGGGGGTGGCGATGGTGCCACCCCCTCACCTTTCCGTCTGTCTTAGAAAGCACCTGCCATGTCTTCGAATGAAATTGAACGCGTCCGCCCTCTGATTTCCGATCTCGTGAAGATCGGCTTTTTCCGTCTGTCCGATGTTGTAACGACACTCGGCGCAGAGGAGATGCTAGCGATAGCTAAGGAGGAGTCCGAGGACAGCCTGATTACGGTGGACGGAGGATGGTGCGTCACCAACTGGGAAGAAACTCTTGCTACAGTGACGATGTGCCGGATTGCTGGGGTCGTCCACGAACCCGTAAAAATGAGCCAGGTCAACGAGGCGCTGATGCGCGCTATCGCTTACGGGCCGTTCACAGAGAAGCCGGCCGTGCGCCGCGAACGCGCGAAGACGTGGATCGAGTGCTATGATGCTCTCCCATCTCGCGCCGTGATCTCTCAGCTATGCGATCTTGTTGGTGCTCGGATGTCGTCTGCAGGCGGCGTTGACTGGGTCGACTTTACCTACGCTTTCGATCCAATCGAGCCTAGTGATAACGAGCGTGCTATCCTCTATGCGCTGGAAGAAAGCCCATATGGTGCGCTTCAGGTAAGCCGTCTGTGCCGACGTGTGGGTCGTAGCCGCACCTCAACTTACCAGCAGATCGAAAGCATGCCTTATATCCTGAAAGATCATGTTCGCGCGGCATGCCTCATCGGTGCTGACGGACATCCGGAGGACTGGATCAGCGGTGAAGCTGAATTCTTCCACTCTTTCTCGATGACGAGTGATGGAGAGCGCGCCAAGGTGGAGCTGAACGCGAACGAGGAATGCATCGAAAGCAATTCCTGTAACATCCCGGTCGAATGCCGCCGTCTGGTCGAGGGTGTCTATACCGAGGTCAATACTGGTATCGAAATCAAGATTGAGCACCCTTCGGGGCCAGACAAGCGCAAGGTCGCGGGCCTGTCTCAGGTGGTTCGCAACCATTTCGGAAACTACGCTTCCAAGGACAAGGTATTCCTTATTCTGGATAAGGCCACTGGCGAAGCCCGTGTAGACGTTGTCAGCATCCATGCAACTCAGAAGATGGATTTCATCAATACCATGTTCCGTGACGGCATCCGTCAGGGCGCTCTTGCTGACCTCGTTGACGAGGCTCCCGGGCTTGGCATGGCGGCATGACGACCGAAAGAGATGCCGCGCGGTTTTCGAGCGCCCTTCGTGTGATGCACGACAATCAGATGGGGTTCTCGGAACTGCGTGAGGTTCGCAATCTGATTCTGGCGGGTCTGTCGTCTACCGCCAGAACGATGTTGGTTGACGACTTCGAGATTACGCCTAACGAGGCGGACATCTTGATGGCCTACCTGGATCCGGCGGTGGTTGGGAAACGGTTGCGCTTCGAGGAAATCGCTCCGTCCGAGATGGCCTTTGCTGATGTCTGCGATTGCTATGATGAGGACGAGTGTGATCCTCTGCGGGTTCGTGTACGATATTTCGCGCGCCGAGGCGTGGTCGTTGGTGAGGCCGTCACGTCAACCACGTTCTCATCTGGCGCTAAAGGGAAGGTTCGCGAGGACAAGATCTTCTTTGATGGTGAAATGCTTGACCCGGAGCAGCTTCATCAGGTGTGGCGGGTAGTGCCTGCCGAAGCTGAAGAGTCGAACTCTGGTTAGGCTGTCGGTTTAAATGTGGACTCAGGTTCTATGAGACGGAACCCGGTCAGTTGGATCGGATCTTGCGCCCACCGCAAAAGGGTCTTGTAGTTTTGGCAAAAATGTTCCGCGCGCAGCTTCATTTCTTCTAGGATGTCTTCTCCAGGAAATTCATCAACGAAGATAGCCACGCTCAAGTACGCCGGATACCGATGTTGATTCTCTGCGACCTTGCGGACTCTGTCTTCGTTGATTGCGATTGTGCGTAGGATCGCTTCTTTGGTCCACGCTCCGGGTTTTCCTTCTGGCTCAAATTCGTTGTCCGCTAGACGTTGACGAATGTGTTGCTCGTGCTGGGCGTTGTAGTCCTTCACGTGCTGTACGGCAGCGGCCGTGGCTTCTTCATAATTTGCAGGATCATCGACGTAGTGGCTGCCCATTCCGTTGTTAAACCAGCCGGGTGTCGCCCAGATTGATGCCGGGCGGCAGGTTCCGTGTTCGTCGGGTTCGTGGACGATGTGTTGTGTCCACCAGCTTATGTGCTGGATCTCAGGAGTAGCTGTCTCAGCGATGTCGTCGCCGACACCGCAATCTCCGTATTGTCCGGTTACGTAGGCGCACAGTTCTCGTTCAAAATTCCCGGCGTAGCTGGTTGTGTCGATGACGATAGCCTTCGAGGAAGGATTTTTTGCGGCCATAGTGCGCCTCCTGTTCTTCAGAAGATGATGTCAGGCCGATCAGTACGACGCAATCAAGATCCAATTCTGCATCGTGGTCGATTGCGGCGGCACATGAGTAAATGCCTGACACGCGACAACGCCAAGAGGATACGATGGAAGAAGTTCAGTTGCTGCCGACTTACCGGATCAAATACGAAACACCGGAAGGGACTGAGGATGAGATTTCAGTAACGGCGGAAGATGAGTTTGATGCCGAGGAGCGTGCTCGCGAGGAGCTGAGTTCGAAGCATCCCTCTGTCGAGTCCGATGACTGGGTCTTCATTGAGGTTGCGGCAGAGAGGCCGGATGAAGATACCGCAAGAGAAGCTATCGATGCGTTTCTGCAATCAGAATTCGGAGAGGTGCCTGACTACGAGCTACAGCCGGACGAATATGCGTGGGCGTTCTGGATACTAGGTGATGATACGACATCGTACCTGAAGGCGAACCTGAAGGTGGAGTGGTACGGCACCTATTGGAGGCCGGGCCATACCGAAGTCGAGGAAGTCGAACCCCGGCCGTAGCCGGGGTTGCGCTTAGATTCTCGAAGGGATAGGGCCGCGTTCCATTTCGACCAGGATCTTGTCCCGGTTGATCTCAACGAACTTCTTTTCACGCTTCAGCTCAACCGGAATGGTGTCGCGGGAAAGTTCGACCGAAACGGTGTCATGGCTGGACTGCACGGATCTCGGCTCACCGGGGGTGCCGCCGTTGCCGCCCGATAGGTCAACAGACTTCTGGGCATCGCGATCAAGGGATACGGAGATCTTTTCACCGCCGCCGATCTTCCAGATGGTGGGCTCCGTCTGCGGCTTTGGTGCATCGTTGATGCGGCTCGCGACCTGGTTCAGGCGGTCAGAGTATTTCTCAACGTCGCTTGTCTTGCCAGAAACCATCGCGTGCTGCACCTGCTGCAGATAGTATGTAGCTTCGAGCAGGGTCTGTTTCTTGTCATTGATGGACTTCAATGTCGCGGCAAGATCTGTGGTCGCCGACGATGCTCCATCCGCGGCGCGAACAAAATAGCTGTCCGTCGTCTTGAGGTCTGGATTCGCGACGTTCTGCATGGCGCTGGTGTAGTAGGCGGCGAGATTGCGGCCTTTGTCCGAATTCTTGATGTTTGGCGATACGAGGTCGTAGGAATTGGAGAGCGCTTGGCTCATCCGCTTCATCTGCTGTAGTTGAGTGTCGACACGCGCCTCGATCGCAGATGCCGTAGCTGTCGATTCCACGGTAATCGTGTTGCGATGGATGAGAGCATCACCTTGCTGTGCAAGCGCAGGTGTTGCGGTAGCTAGCACGGCAAGCGTACCGGCGGCTGCCAGAGCGGTCTTTAGCTTCGAGTTTAGCGAAGCTTGGTTCATGTAGTCGCCGAGAACGCTCATTTCATTGATTCCTAATTTATTTCCGATGGAACTATTGAACCATTGGAAATCGGCAAGGAACAACTGGGTAGATCCTCCTAGTTGTTGCTGAGCGCGAGAAATTCGTCACGACTGGTGTTGAGCAGCGTCTCTTCAAGCCTTTGCGGCGTGACCATGTCGGCCAACGCTTTTCGCAGAAGATCGATCTTCTGCTGGAAGAGCTCGAGCTTGTTCCGGTTTTCGTCTGTAGCGATGATGGTCGCGACGATCTTGCCGTTCTCCTTTACGTCCTTCGGCCAGGGTTCAATAATCCACGTATTGCTGTGGATGCCTCCAAAGCGGTTGAAGCGCCTAAGGAGAGCCGAGCCGTCCAAGGCCACTCCTCGCTCGACCGTGTCATACGAGAACTGAAGCCCGGTGCCGATTCCGCCGTCGAAGTTTCGTGTCGGCCCTACCCTTACGATGAAATACGGTACCCAGTTGATCTTGAAGCGGTGATCAAGCCTCGAGCGCATGTCCTTGAGCATCACGCTGACATCGGATCCGCGAACCTTGATGTCCAGCTCTTCACAGAAGAGGGTGAAAGCCAGATCGATCGTCTCTGCCGGTGGCGGACGATCCTCCATGGTGTTGAACTTCTTGAGCATGTAGAGATCGATCCGAACCTTGCGGTTGACGACCTCGCGTGTGTCGGAGACTTCTCCGGATTCGCTGATGGTTTCGTTGCCGACAAGCTGCTCGATGTCGTACCAGAGACTGTCGACCTTGTTGCCCATGCCCGATGATTTTGAAGGTTTTGCTCTCGCCATTTTTCGCCATCCTAATCTTTCGGGCGAAGATAAAGGACAAGGATTCGAAAGCAAGTCTTTTTATTTCACAGACCCAGGATTGCCTTTACGAGGGAGACGACGATGTTGGTGCTTGCGAGCATGAGAGCGGCAGCACAAAGCCTTCCCGTGAAGGTGGACTCGCTGTGTTCAAATAGGTCGGCAAGATGCGGAGGTACGTCCGCAACAATATGTCTCTCCACGAAACCCGGTGTGTCCATCGTCTGTTGAGATGTCAGCATGGATTCAATCCTTGATTGGGTGCTTCTTATTTAAGACTTGCCACGTATGCGCGATCCGAGTCAAACCCGAAATTAAGGTTTCGTTAACATGCCTACAGTTTTTAAAGGAGTGAGTCCTTGGGAAGCGTCACATGTCAGCCGTGTAGACGCTGACATTACAATCTGAGGCGGTCACCTCATAAATCTCATATGTGAAAGCCAGGGGTGTTTTTGGGGCGGACTGACGAATGATCTGGGTTGCTCAGCAATGCGCTTAGAGATCCGCGCCGGGATCCGCGCCGGATACACGCCAACGAGCCAGATAACCGTTCTAGGCGTGTATCCTATTCGGCGTTAGGTGTTGAGTTCAACAAAACCTGTCAGGCCGAGTGCATATTTGGTTCCGTCGTCGGCGATGATGATGTCCCCGGCCAGAGGTGCTGCGGTGAGGTCCGGGCCGTGAGAGTTCGACCCCTTCTGGCAAGTTGTCGATCCATGCCTCATCTAGGTTCTGCGTCATTGGATAGATATCTTCCATCCGGAACCCCGTGATGGTCGCCACCTTGACGTAGTCCCCTCGCCTAAATGCCAAGGATGCTTGCTCGGAAAGAGTTGCGGCATCCTTGGTGGGCGCAATAATCGAAAGCAGGGCGCGATCCCCTGCTGTCTCCGCCTTTTTCCAATCCAAATGGTGCAGTTCCATATGATCCTCCGTGTGCGAGGGGATCATAGTTAGTCGGTGCGGAGATGCAACGCCTTCAGGAAAGGGCCTTCAGGCGCCGTTGCATTAGTACGGCAAAGACGGCGTTTGCGGCTCGAGCGGCGCTGGCCTCGTCGGGAAAGCCCAGCGTCACATAGAGGTTTTGGGCTTCCTCATCTGAGAGAGCGTGTGCTCGGATGAAGTCGTCTCGCTCGCGCTCAGCCTGAAGCTTGTTCTTCCACTGGCGGATAGCTGCGTCCTGCGCTTCCTTTGCTGCTACGTGCTTTTCATAAAGTTGAAGGTCGTCCTCGGTAGGATCTTCGATCGTTCCGATCGACTCCCAAGGAAGGATGAGAAACCTGGTGATCTCGCCGTCTTTCGAAATCGAACCCAGACGATCCGCGTCAGGAAGAAATGTGAATGTCCCAAGCTCGGCTCGCTTGGGATCGTTAAATGCAATGCCCCGCTGCACTTCCGACCCCTGATGCGTCTCGACTCGATGGATTTTGCCTGTCAGCGGGTTGCTCGCTCCTCCTGAAGCCACCCAGTTGCGGATCACTTCATCCTGCCATCGGGACAGATGAGAGTTGAAGATTTCGAAAAGGTCAACATAGTCTTCGCCCACAGTGTCACCCATTTCGGCGGCGAACTTGGATGCGGCCTCCCACGCGTCGTGTGATCTTTTGGCTACCTTACGGAATGGCTTCCGGAGCCAGTCCTCGTCGTCTGGCGCGAAGTCCGGGAGAATCTTGGACAGCTCGTTCTCTGCTAGGAAGGCCTCGATGGCTGCCTCGATGACTTCACTGCTGTGCACGCGTGGGCGACTAATGATGCCTTTCAAGGCGAGCTGTGTCTGCATGGTGTTGCTCCGGCGGGACTGAATCCTTTTGATGTCTCTTTTGATAGGATTCACACTTGCCAGTCAACAAGTTTTATCCTTACGCTTTCTGGCAGTGATTAAATCCACAATAGGATGTGACATGAAACGAATTCAGTCCCTGAACGTAGACATAGAGGCGGTGCCGTCCAGTGATCTGGTTGTGGATGCTGCGGCAGTCGATCAGGACATGGTAGCTATCCAAGGTAGCGATTGGGAGAAGCCTGACGCGGCTCTTGATTACGACGACCCCTTGGTGCAGTCGTTGGTGCAGTGGCTCGGCCGAGATGCGGTCGAAAAGCTTCGCAATGACAGCTATCAGGCGCTGAAGCGCAGTATCGCCATGCTGCCAGATCCAGTCGAACAGAGCAGTTTTGTCTGGAACGCAATCAAGGGGCCGGATGACATTCTAAAGGTGTCCGAAGCGGTCGTTTCGTATCGACAGTTCGATGAAGGTGCTCTCATCATTGCCGATGCGATGGGAGCCAATAACGAGTTCCGGAACGTTATCCGCACTCTCGACCGCCCCGATGATCTTCCGTTGAAGGATTTCCTCGAGCGCGAAACCGCTGCGGTGAACAACATCGATGTTTTCAACTCTCGCCTGGATGGCCTCATCCCTTTCATGAAGGCAATGTTCGGTGAGCGTGACTTCAGCGTCGGGGCAGCAGTGGTCGTGATTGCTGCGGTCAAGGGGTTTGTGCGTGGTCTGCCGAAGCTCGAAAACGGGTTCGAACTCTCCAAACCAATCGATGATGCGGCTCTCGGCAAGCTCGAGTTCTTCCGTGAAACGCTGGTGAAAGCCGCCGAAGTCGTCAAGCGGACAACGAAGGTGAACCCGCTTCGCTTCTCGCTCGGCGTGCTCTCTGGTGTTCGTCGCTCGCTGGTTCAGGATGGTGCTGGCAATTTCCGTTATGCCGTTCGAGCCATTGGCGGCACCATCGAGGGGGATGAAGACCTCGTGGCTGCCGCGGCGGCCTTCAATGAGTATCTTCTCTGCACTGACGAGTTCAACGGTCTCCTGACGCAGTATGGGTTCGCAATTGATGAAGGTCCGCAGATCGTCAGCCATCTGATGGTTCGACGACACCTGATGACCAGTGCGCAGTCGGTTGGTGTTCCATGGGTGGATGTGGCCGAGGAGCTGTCCGTTAGCCCTCAGGCAAAACTCGAAGCGCTTCAGGAGCTGATTGGTCACGTGGCTGACGATGGGCTTACCGGGCGTTTGAAGGCGGTGGCAAAGGGCTATACCAAGCGTATCTCCGATGTTCTGGAAGTCGGTCGCCACCATGTTACCTCGCGTCGCTACTGGCTGGATGCTGGTGAGCGCGTAGTCTCCGTGGATCCGGAAATCGCGATCGGCGATCTGAAGGAACTCGTTCGCATTGAGCCTCAGATCGGCAATGCGAAGGACCTGCTGAAGGCATGTGGCGCAACATCCCGCGAGGACATCGATACGCTTGAGCGTCATCTTGAGTGGATGACCTGTGCCTACGCGCTTCCGGTGGACGATGATGCATTCGATGCGATCATTTCCTCACGGGCTGAAGTTATTCCGCTCCGCCTGAGCCAACAGTAATTGTTGACATTAAGCAGAGAAACTGCTTCCATGCGGCGAATCTTTGGAGATGTTGCATGGAAGCAGTTGTCATTGATCTTGAGGCCATACGTCAGGCGCGGACTTTAAAACGGCTTCGTGAGTGTGAGTCCTTCGGAAAACTGCCCTGCCCTTGCTGTGACGCGATGACTGTCCCGGTCGACGTTTCGGAAGGGCGAGCACGCTTCATATGTGACAACGGCGGCCAGCACGAGCCCGTTTCCTGGGTCGCTGACGATCTCGGTGTCGTATTCGACCACCGGAACCGCGCCCGCCATTATTTCACTTACTGAAACCGAGCTACGAATATGCTGTGGGGCGTTGTCTTCAACGATAGCGGCCCGCATTCGTTTGTTTCTTGCCTTGGCTCCTTCGATCCTTGCCTCAAGTTAGTGAACTCGGGGCTTCGAATGGATCTCATTGCTCATCATGATGAATATGGCCTGCAGTACGTTGCGGATGTTATCGCTCGTATTGAAGGCACGAAATTCCAGACCGATTTCGATGCTATCCCGCACGGTCAAGAGCGCTTCCGGACGGTGCACTTTGGATGGGTGTATTTCGGAGATGAAGGGTCGTTGATTTCCGTTTCGACTAATTCTGCCAATAACGAATGGGAGATATCGGTAAGAGGCCTTGATCGCTCCGCGTTTATCGAATTCCGCAACGGGTACATTCTTGGCTGCGAAGACGATGGCGACGTTCTCCTTGTTGGCGAAGGGGATGATATTTCCGTTGCCGTGGCAGCTCTGCTCGATGCAGCTCGAGAAGCTGGTATGTCCGATTTCAACTTTAGTGGGGCGGCCGCTCGACCTGAACCCGCGTTGGTTTGAAAGGCTGGGAAAACCTTACAGTTTGTTAGTTGATCAGCCTATCCGTTATGCGGGTATCCGGCATTTAAGTTTATAACCGGAAAACCTCTGGCCTTTCATTCGCTGATGCCGCATCAGATCTCCTTGGCGTTTCTGTTGGCTGCTTGCATCCCTATTGAGGAAGATGGATCCCAATTGAGGGGCCGGAAATGAAACTATCTGCCGACGAATTGTACGACATCCTTCTGATCTTCCGAGAGCACCTTATTCCGTGCTGGGAGAGGTATCACGCTGAGGGGCCAAACAATTTCCGGAGATCGGACTGCGAGATTCCCGAGATCCTGGCGAAGGGTGCTTGCAGGCATACATCGGCATTCCTCTACAAGCAGCTCAAGGCAGTCGGTCTTGAAGATCTAAAGCCGTGCGGAGGTTTGATGAGGCACGCGGAGCCGCTCGATGGCGACGCGCTGATCGACTTCGCTGGAGCTGTAAATACCGTCATCGATGACGAAGGTTATGCCTGGGAGCCCCATTACTGGCTTGAGCACAACGGAATGATCATTGACATCACCAAGGATCAATTCGGATGGAGCTTCGATGACATCCACGATCTGGAAACGGCAGGGATGATTTATCGTGAGGATGCTTCCTATCAGGCCTCCAAGCGGTTTGCGGCGCTGAAAGCGACAGTATCAAAGTTTGAAGGTGTGCCGCAGACATATTGGCAGGATGGGGATCCGCATTTTGCAAAGGTTGCAGAAAGCTTCGCGGACAGCATGGAGCGCGCCAGGGTCGTTTTGGGGCAAACGGCGGCAGCGGGCATGCGGGCCTAAAGTGAGAGCCGCCCGGTGGACGGACGGCTCTCACGCTCGACTAAACGCAATTGAACCGTTTGACCAAACGCTTCGCGTCCTTGCGGCTGATTGGGCCGATGCCAACGGCTGTCATGATTTCCGATCCGTCGAAATGAGGGGGAAGCACATGTCCGCTGTCGATAACGACAGCATACGGCACTCCAGCATCTAGGCACTCGTTGGCCAGCCGTTCAAGTGCGAACGCATTCTTGGCCTTCAGGCATGCTTTGGATCCGGCGTTTTCACCGCGGCGGTATCGGTCTACGAGTTGAGGAGCCTTATCGAGGCAGTCGAGCAACGCATCTGTATAGGCATGGCCTGCCTGCGCTGCGAGTTTGCCGGGCGGCATTTGAAGATCCGCTCGGACGACCGCGTAAATGAACAGATGTTCGTCGCTGTCGTTGTGGTCGTGTTCAGTCTTTTCCTTCGCCTGTTCGGCGATGCGGTCGTCCCGTACGCAAGAGCTACATCATCACATTATTCTCCAGTTGGTCCGCACCGCGCGAACCTTCATTTCCAATGTAGGTGATGGTGCCCTGCTCTGCTAGGTCCCTTGGCGCTGAAGATGAGAAGACCGCTGGGCATTAAGCTCGATGACCTTGTTGTCTTTCACGCCGTTGCATGTGGCGATGATAGCTTTCATGCCTGCATTGCTGACAGGTTGCCCGAAGATCCATCCTTGAACGAGATCTACCCGGGCGATGCGGTTGATGGTATCGAGTTGCTCCTGTTGTTCGACACCTTCAACAACCACCTGATATCCTGCCACGCGGGCAAGTTGAACTGTGGCACCGAAGATATTGTCGGCCTTCTCATCCCTTCCGATGTTTTGGATGAACGATCTGTCGATCTTCACCTTGTCCAGCGGGAGATTGCTTAAGTACTGGAGCGACGAGTATCCGGTGCCGAAATCATCGAGCGAAATCTTCACGCCAATATCCCTGAGCGAGCCGAGGATGGTCTTGGCCATCTCCATGTCTCTCATGAAAACGCTTTCAGTGACCTCAACCTGCAAGCGGTCAGCCGGAAAGCCTGATGTTTCCAGTGCTTTGGAGATGACATGAAGGATATCGGGGCGGGTTAGATCGAGCGCTGACAGGTTGATCGACACTGCGACATCCTGTGGCCAGCTCATCGCCTCGCGGCAAGCCTTGTTGAGGACGATCCTAGTGATCTCCGAGACCTGTCCGATTTCCTCGGCCGTCTTGATGAACTCTGTAGGGGATACCAGACCGCGCGTCGGGTGGAACCAACGGGCTAATGCTTCGGCCGCGATGACCTTCTTGCCGTCCGGTGTTCGCATGGACTGGTAAGCGATATGGAACGACTCTTCTTTGATCGCGCGGCGCAGATCTTCGCGCGTCTGCTCGCTTTGTCTTCTGGTCTCCGCCATGGCGGCAGAAAACATCTGCCACATCCGCGGCTGGCCTGACTTGGTTTCCAGCTTGGTTTCGTAAAGGGCGGTGTCTGCTTGTTTTAGGGCTTCAGTGAGGTCGAACTCGGATCGGCTCATGCAAGTGACACCGCCACTCACCTTTACGGACAGGCTACGTCCCTGGATGACATAGTTTGTACAGATGGAGCTGAAGACATCGTTGAAGATCTGGGTGATGTCGTCTTCGTTGGTCAGACTATGGAAGGCTACCACGAACTCATCGCCGCCCGTTCTTGACATCAGGGCTCGTGGGTCGCTGATCTTCTTCATCTTGTTGGCGATGTGGATGATCACCTGGTCGCCAGCGCTGTGCCCAAGCGTATCATTGATCTTCTTGAAGCTGTCGACATCGAACATGGCCAGTGCGACATGGCTGTGGTCGTCCATGCCTTCAACGGCCTTGTTGATCAGGTCGGTGAAGTGGATGCGGTTCGGCAACGACGATAATCCGTCGTAGTGTCCCATGTACTCGATCTTGGTCTTCGCGCTTATTCGCTCGCTCACATCTTCGAGGATGAAGACGGTGCCGCGGGTCTCTTCGTTGAGGAATGGTTTCGGTTTGGTCTTGTCGACCGAGATGGCCTCAAGGACAGATCGGACGGTTCGGAAGGCCTTGATCTCGATGACCTCGCCATCGCGGAAGAAGAAGAGGTCTGATGGTGTCTCGTCCTGGTCGAGTGCTTTTATGAGCTTGCGGAACTGATCCGCGTGCTTGCGCGCCTGCTGCTCACTGTATCGGCCATCGGCTGATCCCGCTCGGATTACGGAAAGAAGGTTCTTCCCGGCGATCTGTTCAGACGACAGGCCCATGTAACGTTCGACCTTGAGATTCATGAGCTGAATGCGGTTGTTCTCGTCAATCATGATTAGTCCGCTCGGCATGTTGTCGAGGGCGATGTGGACGATCTGCTTCGAGTAATTCAGTTCAGCGGTAGAGGTGAAAGCGTGGTGGAGTAGTGTGCGAACATTGAGGGCAAGCTCTCTTGCGATCTGCATCAGTGGCGCGAGAAGGATTGCGGTGGCCGCCAAAAGAACGCGTGGATCGAGGTGATCTTCGAATAGAGGAGCAACCTGCGGGAGATAAGAGGAGTCGTTTTCCGGAATGAAGAAGCTACGGGTCAGGAGCGCGAGACACATTGGCATGCCGCACGCCATCGTGAGCAGGTTTATCTTCCGGATGTTTCCGAAGTTCCGGCCGACAACCGAGATCAGACTGCCGCAAGCCAGCCCGACTGTGATGACCGCTGCAAGGCTGACGGGATATAGGAAGAGCGAGTACCCGGCCATGAAGCCAAGTGCGCCTGCCTGGACATAGACCCCAGCGGAATATCGCATGTCCCAGTGGCGGAGAAATTCGCGGGTCGCCGGCTCTTTCCGGTTGATGGTCGCTACATCGTAGAAATACATGTCCAGAAGTCGGATCGCGACGATCAGGCACGACAGGACTGCGTACCAGATATAATTGAAGTCTCCGGTGGTGCCTATGCAAAGCGCGCACGCGGCTATCTGGCCAATGCAACCTGTAAACAGCGTCCTGCGGCTTCCGTAGTGAGAATCGAGAAAGCTGAACTGCATGTTGATCGGCATCTCGGATTCCGATCGGGGGGCATTCGGGAAATGCACTGCGACTACTCCGACTTCAAGGCTGCATCATGCAACCAGACGAGCAGCGGCTGTTTAGCCATCGCTCATGGAGCGGCTTAATAGAGTCTCAGTTACGGAACTGCAAGGACAGATTGGGCCGAAACAATACGTTTTTCTGTATCGTGTCCTTTAGGCAAGGATCCGGATGGAGCAGTTGCCACAAGAATACGATGAAGGCTGATGCTATCTCCTGAGGGTGCCTCGGGAGTGTTGGGTATGGTGGAATTCGTTGACGGACTGAAAGCCAAACTGGTCAGGAGAGCATCGCCATGTACCAGTCGAGGTACTTCGCCGAGAAGCGGTGGTTGATCAACTTGTAGGCCAGGCTGTGGTTCACGCGGTGCATCGCAGGAGTTCGGCCTCAGGATGGGAATGCGTTTCTGGAGTATGTTCAGATTTCCGCTAAATACGCAGGACATAGGAGTGCGGCTCTGTCGGAAGGACGGAAGCGAGATTAGCGCTCTGTTCGTATTGATCTGAACATGGGGACCCATACCAAGCGATCGGCCAGGAGTCGAGTATTTTACTGCACACACCTCTATCATCTCGTCTTGTGCCAACAGCAGATTGCTATCACCATAGCTGAACGACAGTCTGGAGAAGACCATGAATATCCTCGAACCACTCATGTTGGGAGGCGTTACATCGTACGTCATTTTGCCCCTTGCGACGTATGCCTTGGGATTTGATCCGTCGCTTTCATGGCAGTATGTTGTGCTGTTTGGTTTAGCCCCGATCCTGTTGGCGGCACCTGCCATTCTTCCTGTAGGAGTGATAATGGAAGCAATATTCGGTGGTGCAGATCGCTTCGAGCAAGTGGTTTCGGCGATTCTAACAATAGTCGTTTCTGTCGTCACGTTCCTGATGATCATGCAGTGGGTTCATGCACCGACAACAGGTTTCCAAACAATCGCGCTTATAATTTCGTCGCCCTTCATCGGAGGAATCGGAATCACGTTGGTGGGCGCTGCGGCGGTCGCAATCGCATGTGCGGTGGAGATTTTGTTTTCGCTTGTCAGAGGGCCTGTCCATTCTAAGCGTTGAGAACTGTTCGGGTCTTGTTACTGCCGACTTCATTGATATGGCTGGTTAGGTGCCGCAAGGATCTGTAGGCGCTCGTCTCCTTATATAATAGGGGGAGAGCCGCGCTTGCTATTGCCCGGTGGACGCAGCACGGAATTCGATCTCATCGAGTTCTTCGAGCTGCATTGCCAAGCTACGATATGCGCAGTCGTCGTCGTGCTGCGACGGTGACGGCGATATCGTTCCGCAGGAGCACGAGCCTGCGATCTGCCCGATGATTTCTTCGCGCTGCTTCTTCGTTTCCCCATGTCGTCCTCGGTTCTCATTTCTCAGTCATTCGCTTCTTATTTTTGATCATCGGGCGCACATTATCCAGTCCTCATGAACATTCATGTAAGGATTCACAACGAATCCTTTGGAGGGGTCTTTTCAAATGAATCCTAAAGTTTTATAGGATTTGAGTTTTTCGTCGCTCCCGGGCAATACTGAAAGGTCAACGTAGGGTCATCGAATCCTTACGGGACGCAATGTATGACCTGCATATTTCCTATGCGGAGCAACATGATAGGTGAATATGATGCGCAAGAAGATTGGAACATCGGGAACGATTGCTACCCCTAAAACCGCCCCTCATGCGGGATTTTATGAATCCCTCGTCTTCCTTGATCAGAATGGCTACTTCCATGATACGCAGCAATATGTGACTGCAATGGCAAGGGCGGGTCTGCGTTGCATCAATTCACGCTCTGAACAGCCTCCGATCTACGGAGTTAGTGGACACCCTGACGGGCTGTTCAACGAAGGTGTAAGCCCGCTCGGCAAAGATCTTCTTCAGATCCTCGCTTATGAGGGCTTCGAAGGCGAGGTGCGCGATCTCGTGAACAACACCGTCTACATTCTCTCCAAAGGCAGGATGATGGAATACGTCAATGTCTTTGAGGATGATGAGTCTTTCAAGTCGATCCGTAGGGTTGCCTGATAATGCAGGTTGTCGGATCCTCACTGCTTATTCCTGCAGTCCAGATGGTGGCGCGTCGCGCCACGCGGGATGAGGTAAGGATCTGGGCTGAGCGCGTCATCTTCAGGCATATCAAGCGTACGCCGTCGCTTATGGCGAAGGTCGGTACCCGCGATATGTTGGAAGCTGTACTGTCCAAGGAGAAGCTCGCGCCCGAGGCGCTCGAGAGGATCCGCCTTGCATTCGATGCTGGCGAGGAGTTCTTCGCCCCTTCGGCCACCTTGGTGACGGATTTCCTCCGTCATGCGGCCGACACAATGGATTTCGTGTGTTCGCTTCCCGACGACGATCGTCGCATCAGACGCATCGAGCGAATGAGCTGGATGGATGCCGAAGCTCTGTCTGCGTCGTGGCATACTACGCTGGCGAAAAAGGGACAAAAGAGCCGCGATCTCATTGCTGGGACGCGGCGCATCATGGAGTTCGATGCCGGAGTGCACGTTGCCGAGCTGGTAACGCCAGAAGCGCTTATGGCCGAAGGCAATGCGATGGGGCATTGTGTCGGCGGTTATTGGCGGCGCGTTCAGTCCGGTGAGACGCGGATCGTTTCGCTTCGTGACCAGTACGGACATCCCCATGTGACGATCGAACTCGGCGGCTCGCCTCGAATGAAGCTCGCTGACGGCCAGGTCATCAGTGTTGATCACTATCCAAGGCCTGGGAGAGATGTCGTCTCCGAGATGACCGCGGAATGGATGGCGGTTCAGGTGCGCGGAAAGCAAAACAAGCCACCTGTCGAGAAGTGGCAGCGGTACGTTGACGAATACTTCTCCCAGACCGGGATGGTTTGGACTGAGTTCGGTCGCAGGGTCGGTGGTTCTGACACTGGCCGAAAGATCGTCACTTATAGAGTGGGTGAGATCGTAGGGCTTGATCCCGATCAGGTGGCCGCGGCTGCTGAGCCACTCTTTAACAAGTCACTGAAATCATCGGCTATCGCGTTCGGGGAGCGCTATCGAGGGTCGGGTCTTGAAGAAGTGCATCGCCACTGCACTGACTCCGACAGGCTGGTCTCTCAGGCGGAACAGTATCTGCCGATTTCAATGGAAGCAGTTGGCTCCATGGTCGATCGAGGTGCGTCATTCCAGCGTGCCGTTATGATGAGTTCGGTGACATCGGTTCTCAACCTTCTCTCTCGTGATCACGGATCTGCAGTTAGCGCTAGGAAGAGAATTTTGGATCTGGCTATCGAGCGCGATGTTCAGGCGGCCTCGGTGAATGGGCGACCTCTTGTTTCGATGCCGGGTCAAAAGCCCCTCATGCATTATACCCATGAACTCCCTTTGATGACCGTTTCGCTATTGTCCCTCAACGCCCTTGGAGGTCTGGAGGGTCAGGTTGCTGAGCTGGTAAAGCCTTCGTTATCTGCGGTGATCAGTCATATGAAAAGTCACCCGGAAGCCGTTCATACGTTCGCGGCAGGCGTTGGTGCCTGTGAGCCGGACGTGATCCTTAGTGCCATTCTTCTTTGTGGCCTTGCTGCTGATCATGCCGTGGCGGTGTCGAAGGTGGAGGCTGGCGTAAAAGCCAAGGTTAAAGAAATGCGGCTCACGGCTAGGAGAGAGCGGGTCAAGCCGGGTGCAGACCTCGCTGCCCTGAACCTTGCCAGCAATTTGCTGGCGGATGGGTATGAGGTTCGGCTCAAGGACATGGCGCGGCGGGGAGCAAAAACAGGTCTGATCGTGTGTCCGACGGCCCCTCAACCGATTAAGCCCCAAAGGATTGTCGCAGACCCAGTGCTCAAGACCTACAAGCTACCTGGCAAAAATCGTTTCTGATCTGCCGACGCGCGATAATTTAATCCATTAGATTGATCTCGTACTCAGTTTGTACGCTGGAATTATTAGTATCAATTGTGCTATCTGCGGCGAAGAGACTGATTGCAGGGGTATATGGTGGACCTGGCGGACGCTATTGAAGAGTCGAGAAAGCTTAGCAGAAGGCTTTGTGTTGCTGACTATGGGTTAAGTCCGGACGAGGTTTACAGCAAACCTTTGTTGGATGTGAACCATCTCCTCGATTTGAAGAGACGACTAGAAAGTGTCGCGTGCAAAACCGACCAAGATCGCGCCAACCTGACAGAAATCATCTTTAACATTAGCTCCTTATCTAAGGAAATTTCCTCAGAACTCTTGCGCCCGACGGACGATGAACTTTGCAAGAGGTTTACGGATGGTACGCTTGACGCGAGAACCGTGATGGAAATTACCGGGTGGTCCGTCGATGAACTCGATGACAATTGCCAAAGCCGCGGACTGAACCAGTCGATCTGAGGGAACTTTAGCACTCCTTCGAGTTGGCGGCGCTCTGCCCTTCCTATTCAAGCCTCGCCTGTGGTTTTTCCTTGCTGTCCGTAGCTAAAGGCTGCGTCCTATGTCCACAAGTCGACAAAAAAGAGGCCGCGCTGTTTAGGCGCGGCCCAAATTGGAGGGGAACACATGAAGCCATCTTACCCGTTGGCGCAACGCCATCGTTCAGTTGACGAATCCTTTATAGCTTGCCACCGAAGGATTCGTCAACTCTTTTTGCGAATCCTTCTGACAAATTTTTTAAGGGATCGAATCCTTTGGTAGCCTGTTGGATTTCCGTAAGCTTTCTGTCATAATCAGCGGGCTGGAAGGTCCAGCATTGTGGAGACGATGATGAAGACGACGACGTTCTAAGCCGAATTCTGGATGGTACACCGATAACCCTGTTGGCAGTCGACGGGGAACGTGTGCCTTTTGGAAAGGAATAAGATCATGCGTAAGTCTGAAATTCGTCTCGGCCGTACGATTAACAAGGCGGCCACCAACACCGACAGTCTTGTCAAACAAGCGGCCGCCGTTGCCGAGGCTATTGTTCTGCCTGAAAGGGTGGAGTTTGCAAGCTTCGAGCACCGGGGTAGGAAGTACTGCTTCTCAGCTCATCTCGTGGTCGATGTTGAACTGTTGGAGGCCCGCGTGCCGCCCGTTGTGATCCGGAGGCGTTAGAACCGCTTGAGGTGTGGCTTCTGCGATGATATCCGTTCCGCATTACGGGGAGAGATCATGGAAGCCACACCTCTTATCGATGAAACCGCGACAGCCAAGGAGGCTGCGGCGGTTCCTGCCTGGATGAGTGATTGGACGGACCTTCTTTCTGAGAAGGAGCGTCAGAACGTTCGCTTCCGAGAATTTGGTGATGGTTGGTTTATGGCGGTGGTGCCCTTCATGTTCACCGCAGGTCTCATTGTCGGTCGAATGGACAATGGTGGAAACTATGAGAACCGCTGGTGCTACGAGAACCTGGAAGCCGCCTATGCGGCATTTGATGCCTGGGACGGTCAAGGCGAGCCAATGGGATGGCATCGTCATCCCATGACAGGTCGGCGCCGGATCGATGGAGACCCGGCGCGAGAATACATCAACATCTAGCGGTGGCGGTTTAGACCGCTACCGCGGGTTCTTGTTGTGCGAATAGTGCCGGAAGCCGATCGTAGATGGTGCCGAAGCCTCGGTCGGCCATCTGAGGCTCAACTTCAGCTACCGACAGACGCTTAGGGTTCGTCTGCCAGAATGTCAGCGAGCGATCTTCGGGATCGAGCAAGCACGCGGAAAGGCGGCCTGTATCATATGCCCCGGTGTCGAGGGAAATGCGGTTCTCGGTGACGATCGGAAGAACGTCCATGATCGTATGCCCGTGAATAACGGGCATTGCTTCCCGGTCAACATTCAGCAGGAACGGGTCGCGCACCCACAGGAACGGATCCGTCATGCCGTCTGCCGCATAGTCGGTGGCTTTCATAACCTCGAGATCGCGGCGCGGATCAACGCCAGCATGTGCGACGAAGAACGGGCCGTTCTCGGACCATCTGCGTGCATTGCGCAACGCGTCGACATGGTGGCCATAGATGGATCGGATATAGGCGAATGCTCGTTTCGGATCGGGTGCGGGTGTATAGGATTGCATCGTATGCCAGCCACCATTCAGCACCCAGCTCTCGACATCATCAAACTCGCCGTCAGTCTCGATTGCTTGCAGGAACCACTGGTCGTGGTTTCCAAGGTGTAGAGCCGAACCTGGGCATTCTCGGAGGGTCTTGTAGACGAGTTCCAGCGCGCCGCAGCTATCGGGCCCGCGGTCTACGATGTCGCCAAGAAAATGAATGACAGGGGCCTGTCCTTTTTCAGCCGCACGCTCGCGAATGAAGTCCAGCAACTGTGCCAAGAGGTCGGCGCGACCATGAACGTCGCCGATGTAATAAACAGGTTTGATGCCGGACATAGGAGGACTCCAGATTACGAATTGAAGTCCATTCTATTCCTAGATCTGCTCATGTCAACAATTGTGACGAAGGATTCGAAATGAATCCTTTTATAGTATTTTGATGCGCGGCCCCTCGATTAGGATCACCTGGTCGTCGGTCAATGCGAAGACCCGTTCGGGGCTGTCCCATCGTTCATAGCAGTCGTGAACCGCCTCCCCCATGGTGGGGTGCCCCATGTGTGGGAGGATCGCGAAACCAACGAACCCAAGCCCTTTGGTGATCCCGTCGCCTTGGCTCGGGTCATCCAGTGATGAGGCGTATCCGATGTCGGGCGTTGCTGCCACCGATCCGGCGCTCGACCCGATGTAAATCAAGCCGCCGTCCACTGCTTTACGGATGATCTCATCGAAACCCGTGCGACGCATATGTTTCATGAGGAAGAAGGTGTTACCGCCGCAGACGTAGACAGCGTGGAAGTCGGTAACAGAGAAGCCTTCCGGCATCGGCTTATCGGACTTTGACAGGTCGTGAGTAACGACCCTGAAGCCCATGCGCTCGAAGGGGAGGATATGAGAGATGTGCTCCGGCACCCAACCCTCGCCCGTCGCTGCAGTCGGGATGAAGAGGAGATTGCGCCCGTTCCCAACCAAGTAACTCGAGAGTTTGGGAAGAGCGGCGGTGAGTTCAGACGAGAGCAGAAGAGTTTTCGGCATAGGTTTCTCCTTTGGGCACTTCATAGGGCATCTGAGAAGAATTCGCAACCTAAGTGTTGACAAACATTTGGCTTGTGGCAGAAAGGAATAATGAATCCTTGAAAGGACTTGTGAGATGGCGACCGAGACGAGAAAGAAGATCGTGGCTGACAACCGGAAAGCCCGGCACAGCTATGAGATCGCCTCGATCATCGAGGCGGGCCTTGTGCTTGTCGGTTCCGAAGTGAAGTCCCTGCGTGAAGGCAAGGCAAATATCGGGGAGTCCTACGCGTCGTTTGAAAACGGCGAACTGTGGCTCATCAACTCGTATCTGCCGGAATTTCTGCAGGCAAATCGCTTCAATCACGTGCCGCGTCGGCCGCGAAAGCTTCTGCTTCATCGTCGAGAGATGGCTAAGCTCGATTCGGCGGTTTCGCGCGACGGCATGACGCTGGTGCCGATGAAGATCTATTTCAACGAGAAAGGCCGCGCGAAGGTCGAACTCGCCCTCGCCCGCGGTCGCAAGCTTCACGACAAGCGTCAGGCGGACAAGAAGCGCGACTGGGATCGTGAAAAAGGTCGTCTGCTGCGCGACCGTGGCTGACGGGCTACGGGACGAGCCTGTTTGTCCGTTGCTCTCACAGCTATCATTGTCTTTGTAGAGAAGCACTTGCGCTGGATGGGTACAATGGGCAGCACTGAGCTCAAGACTATTCCGCTAGGGAACATCTGGAGATCAAGCTCAGAGTGGTTTCTGGAAGGTCGTTACAACGTTGAGATTGCGGACACGCTCTTCCGCAGTGCGGGCGAATATGGTGGCAGAGCGCTTTCCCTCTACGAGCGCGGCTTCAATATCAAAGATCTCTATGCTCTTCCGGGCTATGAGGGGTACGCGGTTGCTCACGCAAAGCCGAGCCTTGATCCGAGGTACGTCCTGCTTGTGGAGCTGGATGGAGATGAGCGCCGGGTAGTTGGCGGTCTCGATTCTTGGGGTCTCTACATCGATCAGGATCATCGGGGAAAGGGTCTCGGTGGTTGGCCTGCCTGGGCAGGTATGAGCTTGTCGGGCGAGATGACGGCCGACTACGGCCTATACTCCAAAGCAGGTTACGGCGCCTTCGCCGCTGCGCATCGGATCGCTGTAGAGATGGCTCGAGAACGCGGGCTTCTGGCCTCTGGTGAAAGCGTACGTGATGATGATCGGCCGGAAGCTTCCGGCTACGACGATGGAGAGCTTGACGGCTACGATTATTAGTCCGCAGGATCGTAAGTAGTTACCGGGCGGTGGGCACTTGGCTGGCGTTCCTCCAACTCTTATGGGACTGGAGCAATCCCACGCCGTCCGGAGAAGTGAGCTTAGCACTCACGTAGATTGGATAATCCGCCGGAGGTATCGTGTCAGTTTCATGGGTCATTGATCAATACATGCTCGACCTTTCCAGAGAGCGCGGTTGCGGATCAATAGCGGATGCCGTGCAACGCTCCGGAATGCAGGCGCATGTCGTCTCGGCAGGAAATGCCGTCAGTCAGGACATTTCGTTGCCAAAGATCGAGGCTCCCTGCGTCGTCGTCTATGGTAGCTTTCGTTTCGTCCGGAGGCTGGAGCGTCAGTTGCGGTCATCGGGACAAGCACCGTACCTTCCCGGCGCTTTCGCGAACATCGCCAACCTGTCCTATTCCGCCTTCGGTGCGCATATCGGCGACCTGCTGCTCAATGATGACTTCGTTGTCCTGCCTTTCGCCGAATTCAAACGACGCAGGCTCAGCTTATGGGGAGATCGCTGTTTCCTGAGGCCTGATGCCGTCACGAAATCCTTTACGGGCATGGTCGTGACCAAGGAAGATTTTGATCACGAGATGAACGCTCTTGAGAAGCTTCAACACGTGGCCCCTGAAGATCTCGTCGTCGCCGCGGCGGTTCGAGATATCGTCCAGGAAACACGGTTTGTCATCGTCGACGGGAAGGTGATTACCGGAAGTACCTACGGTTGGAATGGCAACGAGGATATCGGCAAACCGATCGATGGCGCGAGCCTTGAGATGGCGCAGGAAGTCGCTGCAAGAGGTTGGCAACCTGACCGGGCGTACACCTGCGATATCGCACTGGTAACCGATGCGGGGAACCTGTCTGCTCGCGTGATCGAACTCAACTCATTCTCCTGCGCCGGCCTCTATGCGTGCGACCTGGATCTGACTGTTTCTGCAGTCTCGGCCGCGGCAATGGATGAACTGCAAGAGTGCTTTGCGATGGTCTGATGCGTTCGCTCCTCCTACGATACGTGAAATGGGAGAACGCAGATGTCGGTAGAACTGAAATATGGGTTTCGCAGTCGTAGCACAGGCAAGCTGGTGAGGCTGGAGGAGCGATACGGCGAGTCTGAGGAATACGGTCTCGAGGTTGATCGCTATCTAACGTTCGACCGTCGATTTCCGTACTTCAACGAAGATATCAACAGCGTCGTCAGTTTCAGGTTTGGGCGCGAACTTTATGGCTCCAACTTCATGAGCCTGTTCATGGACCGCGGAATGGATCTGGGCGACCTGGAAGTTGTCGAATATCGGACCGTGGCATCGAATGAGTCTGGTCGCGATCCTGTGCGGTTTAGTACCGAGATCAATCCCGTCGAGTTCAATTTTGTGACGGGAGTTCGATACCAGTTTCCTCCAAGCAGTGGCCCTAGGGCCAAGAGGTTGAACGCGATCTTCTCCAAGGATGAGATTGCCGCCATGTCGGATGTTTCATCCGTTCAGTTGGCCACCCTGAAATCGGACACCGTAGATGTTGCGAGCGCGGATCTGGTCGGCGCGGTCATCCTCCCAAACTACACCATCAAACATGTCACGAATGCGAAGCCGCTGGGCATCGTGGATCAGCGAACAGTTGATGGTGTGACATATGCTGCGGTGGCGCACCATATCTGCAACCCACGCTTCTTCAAGGTGACCGGAGTTGATAGTGCTCTGGATGCTGATGAAAGCCCATGGGACGACCTGAAGGTTGCGTTTGCCTTCGATGATGCTGAAGAAGGTGCCGAAGAGCTTCTTGAAGAGATTTGGGAAGAAGGCGAGGAATCTGGTGTGTGGCCGGAAGGATGGTCGCTTGACGAGACTGATGCCGCTGGCGGCAGGATGGTTGTGGTCTTCCGGGTCACCACGCCGCTGGCAAAGGCAGACGGACAGCGCGTAAGGGCGGCTTTGGATGAGATATCGGTTCTGAGGGATCCACGGCAGCGGCACGAAATCAGTGCGACTCGGCGGCGGTAAGGTTGCGCGATTTAGCGATTGCTGAATTCTCCATGGGAACTTCTTTTTGGGCAGATTCTTAAGAGATTCGGATAATTGGATTCTCCAGGGGAAATGTCGAAAAAATAATGACTTAGATAGGATTGAATCTTGTTGACAGACAGGATTCGTGGGCTCATCAATCCCCCTGCAACAAGCAAGGGAGATGGTTATGGGTGCCAAGATCAAGCATGGAAAAGAGATCATCGCGTTCCACTATGGATGGAATATCACAGATGTAAGCGATGGCCTCTACCAGAGCTTTTCGCCGTCTGTGTACGTGGTCGGGAATGATTACTTCTGCTGCCCGCCCGGCAATCGTAAGCCCCCTGCCCCGGATCGGTTCGTCTGGAAAGTCGTCGGCGAGCACTACGGGCGCAAGGTCTACATCAGCGAACTGGCTGACATGACTGCCCGCTTCAAGGCTGAACAGGCGGCTTAGCTAACTAACGGATGCTCTTCCAATTGAAGGGCGTTCTCAAGGTTCTCGGCGCCTGTAGTGCCGATGTCTGCTGAAAGCGCCGAGAACCACGACGGTCGATTAAATTTCTAATAAATGCATCAATAGGTCCGTCACGTTCTCCCTTATCTCAATCTTATAGATTCGGCCGCTAAAGGTTAGAGTAAGCAGGGATTCCAATAGGAAGCTAATAGTTGAAGAACCTTTTCGGCAAATGCGCTAAGATCATCGGCATCGGATGTCTCGTTCTGGGTACGATGCAGTATCGATACATCTCGTGATCGAAGGCATGACCTTGCAGAGTCCTTCGATGAGTGCCGGGAGTTCGCTTGGGCTGATCGAGGGGGTGCCGTCTTCGGCTCATCAAACCCGAGGTTCCTGTTCAAACGATGGTGTACGCAGTACGCCGACAAGATCCGCGAGATCGACAGGGAGCTTCCTTCGAGCGACATCGTCGAGGCCTGCAGTCAGTACACCCTCGCCACCCGTGACGGGGCCATTCATGGACTCACCAATCCTGAACTCGGGTCGAAGAGCTGGTGCGCAGCCTACAGCCCCCGCATCCGGGCGATCGAATGGGATGCTTTGGACGAGAGGGTGAGCCAATACAGGCTGGAAACAGGTAGGCGGCCTGACCTTAAATCCATGCCGTAGCTTGAATGATTTTTCCTGCTCCGAGTTCAAGCGTCCCCCATTGTTGGGACATCGACTGGAGACATAAATGAACGAAGCAAATCGAGTAGTTGGCGCTGGCGCGCTCATGTCTGCCGGGCTTGCTGTTGGAGCGGTTGGGGCTGCCAACGCCGTCGGCGAGACAACAGGCATTATCACTGCCGGAACACGGAAACTGGTGAGACTGGGGTCTCAGGGGTGGGATGTGGATGGCAACTTCGTGTGTGCCGCTTTCATTTTCAATTTTCGGACGATGGAAGTGTTCGACGGATCTGAAACGCACTCTGTATCCGATATCGAAGAATGTGAGTATGTCGGCGACCGGGTGATCCTCCATCTGAACGGCCGCATCCAGTCAAAGGTCGTGCTGTCGGGCACGTCGCAAGAAGTGAGACCATCTACAAACTTATCACCGCTATGTGGAACGGCGAGGTTTACGAGCCGGACACGAAGAAAAGGCTGCGTCGCCCGGAGTGGCGCATGCGCATGCCCGGTATCGGAACGTTTATCCGGTATGGCGGCAGGTCAATCTTCTTGGGGATCCCCATCTGGTTCGCGATCAAATGCTACTACGACAACCAAGGTGACTTTTACTTCTACGAGTATCAGGACGTTGCGATTGGCATCTTCCTGCTCTCGTTTGCGTGGAGACTGCTTCGCCCCATCAAGCTTCCCCGTTGGAACAACGAGTAAGCCACCAGACGATGTACGGCCTTTGCTCCCTAGACCTCTACGACATCGATCACTTCGGGAACGAAGTATTGCATCATATGTCGAATGCCGTGCTTCAGCGTCGCAGATGACGATGGGCAACCAGAGCAGGCTCCTTTCATCTGCAACCCGAGTATGCCGTCGCGATAGGATCGGAACACGACATCGCCGCCATCTCGGGCGATCGCCGGGCGAATACGGGTATCGAGCAGGTTACGGATCGTTTCAACGACCGTCGCATCCTTTTCGTCAAAATCAACGGCTGTATCGGCAATGGGGTGGCTGTCATCGACAACGTAGTCAGGTGAGAAGCCTGCTTCAATTGTCTTCCTGAGGGTTGGCAGCGCGCTTTCCCAGCCCTTCTCATCTTCGATCGTAATCGAAATCGCATCTTCGCTGATCAACACGGTCTTTACCTCGGGAAGAGAAAAGATCGCGTGCACGAGGGGGTCGCCACCTTTCATTGTCCTGGTGAATTCGCGTGGAATTGATGACAGATGCTTGCCAGGCATGAACTTGCGGGTATTCGGGTTGGGAGTGGCTTCAACTAGAACGAACATAGGGGTCTCCTTGTTCATGAAATCATGGTGCCGCGATGACGGATAATCAAGGACTCGATCATAGCGAATAGGATTCATGTTGAATCTTCATCTGCTTTTACGTATGGGACTTGTCGAATTCTTGTGCAACGGAGATCCACGCTTGTGACGCAGACGAGTGAACTTAAACGCCAGGCAATCTTCTGGACTGGGGCGCTTCTTGCTTTCGGGCTGTTGCTGTGGACGTTCAGTTCCATTCTGCTGCCTTTTGTCGTCGGTATGGCTATCGCCTACTTCTTGGATCCCATTGCGGATAGGCTTGAACGTGCGGGGCTACCGCGCTTGGCGGCGACGTTGGTCATTCTGGTGTCATTCGTGCTGGTAATCGCCCTTGCGCTGGTGGCCGTCATCCCGGTCCTCGTTGGGCAGCTTCACGAGTTTTCTGTACGGGCTCCGGCTTATATCGGTTTTTTGCAGGAATATGTGATCAGCTTGCAGGATACGGTGTTGCCTGACTGGGCAAAGTCTCAGCTTGGGGCGGTGAAGGACAACCTGCATGGAATGATTTCGCAGGGTGTCGGAGTTATGGTTGCCCTCGGAGGTCAGCTATGGGCATCGGGTAAGGCGATGGTCGACATTGGCTCCCTGCTGGTCGTTACTCCGGTTGTTGCTTTCTATGTCCTGTTGGACTGGGACAGAATGATTGCCAAGGTAGATTCCTGGGTTCCGCGAAATCATCTCAACGACGTTCGGGCAATTGCTGTCGATATGGACACCGCCATTGCAGGGTTCATCCGTGGACAGGGTTCTTTGTGCCTTATCCTTAGTGTGTTTTATGCGGTTGCGCTTTCGGTTGTGGGCCTAAACTTCGGACTGCTCATTGGCTTCTTTGTCGGCATGATCAGCTTCATTCCGTATGTTGGCTCCATTGTTGGCCTCGTTCTCGCCATCGGTGTTGCTCTGGTTCAGTTCTGGAATGACCCCATCTGGATTGGTGTCATTCTCGGCATTTTCGTCTTTGGCCAGTTTGTGGAGGGAAACATCCTGCAGCCGAAGCTCGTTGGTGAGAGCGTCGGGCTTCACCCGGTCTGGCTCATGTTTGCGCTGTTCGCGTTCGGTCTGCTGTTTGGCTTTGTTGGTTTGATGGTGGCGGTGCCAGCCGCGGCCGCAGTTGGTGTACTGGTGCGCTATGGCCTGACCAAGTACCTCGACAGCGACATCTATCACGGACGCAAGACTAGTGCCGACGCTCCTGCCGACATCTCCGCGCCGCCAGTAGTCGATCTGCCATCGGCCGTTGTCCCTACTCCGGGAAAGGCTGCGGATTCGCCAGTTCGTAAGGCAAGAACGACTGCCAAAGCGAAAAGCACCCGCAAGCCGCGGGCGAAACGGGCCAGTTAAAGCGTATTCGCCCAGTGTCGGAGGGCATCGATCCTCTTCTGTAGGTATTCTGGCAGAGGATCGGGCGTTCTCGCCATGACGGCTGTCGCATAGCCGTCATGGCCGTGCTCGATATAGATAGCCTGGTTCTCTCTTCGCAGGGCATCAGGAACATCTTTGATCGCAAGCGACCATTCCCGCCCATCGGCAGCCCTGATCACAGCCCTGTCGACCTCGATCGAGACAATGGTTGCCGATAGCTTCATGGGCTGGGAAGCTCCTCTGCCGCTGTATTCCACTCCCGGGCATCAACTTCGCATCCGGCAGGTGAAACTGACCTCTCAAGCAGTTCGCGTAGTCTTGGGAGCGCGTCCGGGGACGCTTCGAGAATGACGATCCGCGCCTCTTCGACGCGAAGGTGGCCCCAACCATAGGCCAGAACCATGGAAGTCATCTCGGGGCGCTCCAGCACGTCAGGGCTGTATGGTGACTCGTAGAAGCGATGCCAGCCGATGTGGCCGTCGGGATCCTCCTCGATAGCGAACTCTGTGAATTCGTGCCGCTGCCGCTGTTGATCTTCGGCGACGGCATCCTCGAATGCTTTTGCAGCTTCTGGTAGACGGTCGGGATCATCGGTGAATGTTGCAAACGGGGCATCCGGTGGTGTCTCGTGCATGATGCCGTCGGGAGAAAGCCAGCCGCTGAAGCCGGGGCGAAGTGACGACCAGACCTCGTCGCGAGCGAGCGGGGGACGCTTCCTTGCGGGCTTCTGAAATGGCGGCGGGACATTGCAGACAAGGGCTCGGTTGAGTACCCGGGCGAGCGCCTTCGTGGACCGCCTCAGATCCTTCATATGCTCACTTGCGCAATCAAGCTCGATCTTGTTGCCGCCGAATGTGCCGATGCGACCCCATCCGGCCGCATAAACGAGATTCATTGCCTCCGCCATGTGCTGGCGCGACAGTGACAGTTCTCCGAGCGCATCCTTGAACCTGTTTAGAAACGAGGTCGCCTCCGGCAACGCATCGGGTTGGCGGATGAAGAAGTCGAGGTGATTGAACAGCGGAACGATATGGACGATGCCGCCTGGCGACATCCAGGCCGTCACGCTGTCGGTCTTGAGAGCCTTCAGGGCCTCAATGTTTGCTGTATAGAAGTCGGGCTTTGACATTACCATTATGGCGCTGGCTTCGCCGGGTCCGGGCGCTGATACTCGACCAGACCTCGTTCGCACAGGATCTCGATATGTCCTTCCAGCGACGGCGGAAACGCATTGTCTGAGAGAACGCCTAGAATGTGCTCGCTGCTGACAGTCTCAGCATCCGGATCGTCGCGGATCTGGCGATGCATGGCATCGAGTATCAGCCATTTCTGTTCTATCTCGGTAACTAGGAACCGGAAGCTGTTCGAGGGGGCTGGGTCATCCCCAATATCCCTGCACCATTCGACATAGCTTTCGTAGCTGTGCTTCACCGGAACCAACTACAGTGCGTTCACCAGTCCGAATAGCTTCTTCATCCTCGATCCTCCGTAGTCCGACAACTATGACAACAGCACATGAAAACGAAAAGCCGCGGACGGTGCCGCGGCTTTGTAGGGGAAGTGTCGGGCCTCAGTGGAGAGTGCGAGGCATCGAGACCATCTGCAGGGTCTGGCGAGCATATTCGGCGCGCAGTTCTTCAAGAAGAGATTCGTGAGCGAACTGCGTCCACGGAAATTCATCGGCGCGAGGTGCGTTAGCTTCGACAATGCTCGACTCGACACCTATTCGCGCCTCTATGGCGTGGATGTCAGTGAGGGAATAGAACTCTTCCGCAACCCAATCAGCAGCTTCCTCAGGCGTGATGTCCTGAACTGGTGGGGTAAACGTCGCTCCGTGATCAACAGTGGTTTTCATTGCCCGCGGCTCCAGATTCTCATACTGAATCGTTAGCTATCATATTGTTGACAAACCCGCAAGCGAGGGATGAATCCTTTACAAAAATTAACTTAACGGGGTGTTAGGAATTAGAATTTTTCGATCCATGATCGGACACCTTCGAGGTTTCCTTTCTGCAATTTCACCATCCCAAGTGGCGCCATCATCTGCATGACTTCAACCGTTTCGGGGTGCTTGTGCATGTCAGATACCATCGATGCGTAGGCATCTCGGGCGTTCCCCTGCTCGATGTACTCGAGCGCTCGCTCTTTGCACCATCTAATATGCTCAGCGCGCGTCATCATTGTCTCCTCCTGCGTCGAGAAGGCAACTAATACAAATTCGCTTAACGCGGCAAGCCCCAGTCAGGCAACGTGTGGCTTTGCGAACGCGTCGCCGTCATCAGGCTCAGGAAGTTCGGCGGCGGCCGACCAGTCAATGAAGATGGCACTAAGCTCCATAATGAAGAAGACACCAACCGGAACGGCAATCGAGTGTGTGACCGCGGGCGAAGTCGCTGCCGATAATCCGATGGTCAACAGCACCAACGTCAAAACGATCATCATGTAACGATATCCGATCCGTTCCCGTTCGATCATCGCCTTGGCGTTGAAGGTGCGGTACGCATCAGCGTTCCATCCAGCCTCGATGGCGGGCCAGTCCGCATGAACCCTTGCGATACTGATCAGGGCGTTGAGCGCAAAAACAACGAGAACAATCGGCAAGCCAATGTTCGTTACAAATGTCATCAAGAGGATAGTCGCGACGAAGATGCCCCTTGGTAGATGGCGCGACAACACGGGGTTGATCTGGAAGTTGTGATAAAGGTAGGCGATGACCCTCTTCGCAATATGGAGACCCACATTATCAAGAATTTCGAATGGGTTCCGTGAGAAAGGATTCATCGCGACAGGCTCCGTGTTGACTTCAACGAGTCCTTAGCATTCGGGCCTCTGGAAGGCAATAATTTATTTCATTTGAGCGCCATAATTGTTGACAATCGGTGGGATTCGGATAAAGTGGCCTCAACATACTGGAGTAAAGAATGCGCGATCCCATTGAAGTCCTTCGTAACGTATTTGGTCATGACGAATTCCGTGACCTTCAGGGCGATGTCGTCCGTCATGTGTGCAAAGGTAACGATGCTCTCGTTCTCTTTCCGACTGGCAAGGGCAAGTCCGTCTGCTATCAGATCCCGGCGATCTGCCGTGATGGCGTTGGTATTGTCGTCTCCCCTCTGATCTCGCTTATGCGCGACCAGCTTACAAAGCTAGAGGAGTGCGGCGTAGTCGCGGTGACTATCAATTCGGACACCAAGATCGCGGATCGCCGCGAGATCGAGGAGGCTCTCAAGGCTGGGCAGATCGATCTGCTCTACGTCACTCCAGAACAGGTCGCTACACCGCGCTTCAAGGCGCTGATCCGCGATGTCGAAGTTTCGGTCATCGCAATCGATGAAGCACATTGCGTGGTGGAATTCGGTTCGGACTTCCGTCCTGACTACGCCTCCCTCAGTGTTCTACGAGCCATTCTTCCGGGTGTTCCGGTTATTGCGGCTACTGCAAGCGCAGATCAGGAGACTGTGGCAGAGATCATCCGTCGTCTTGATATCGGCAATGCGAAGACGTTCCAGTCGAGCTTCGACCGCCCGAACATCCACTACACGATGAGTTTCAAGTCCAAGAAGCCGAAGGAGCAGGTTCTGGCTGCTCTCAATGCGCATAAGGGCGAAAGCGTCATTGTTTACTGCATCGGCCGAAGCACAGTCGAGAACACGGCAAAGTGGCTGAAGGAGGCTGGATATTCCGCGCTCCCCTATCACGCAGGAATGAAGCAGTCTGACCGGGACCGCAACCAGGATGCGTTCCTTCGTGGCGAGGTCGACATCATTGTCGCCACAGTTGCTTTCGGTATGGGCATCGACAAGCCGGACGTTCGGGCAGTCATTCACACCGACATGCCCACGGGCGTTGAAGCGTTCTATCAGGAGTCCGGCCGCGCGGGTCGTGACGGTCTGACGGCCCGTTCATACGTATTCTACGGCAATGCGAACATCGTCCAGCGTCGCCGCATGATCAAGAAGGGCAAAGGCGGTGCCGTCGTCAAGCGCACTGCCGGAGCGAAGCTCGAAGCGCAGATCGGGGTTCTGGAAACCGTCGGCTGCCGTCGCAAGGCCATCCTGCACTATTTCGGCGAAGCATACGGCTCGTCCTGTGGTAATTGTGACAACTGCCAGAACCCTCCGGCAATGAAGGATGCGACGGCAGAGGCAAACGCGGTCGTAGAGATCGTGCGCAATGGTGCCCGCCTGACGGCGTACGAGATCGTCAGTGATGCTTGTGCGGCCACGGGAAGTAATGGTGTCGCAAACTGGTTGAAGTGGTCTGCTGTCGTTCAGCAGATGGTTGCTTCCGGTATCCTTGATGTCTCCTATGGAAACTATGCCGAGGTCACTCTTAACCCGTCGGTGGTGGTGCCGCTTCCGGAAGGTTCTTTCATGATGCGGGCCGTCCAGCAGCTTACCTCAGCGAAGGTTCGCTCGACCGGACGCAAGTCCTCGAAGTCCCGGTCGTCAACGTCCGGGGCCACCAGCCGCCGCGCCCCCGCGAAGGCCACAGTGCCGCGCGTGCGTCGTAATCCCTATGAGGTGGATGAGAAGTTCGCAGAGGGGTTAGATCTGGTGTCTGCGCTCAAGAAGAAGCGCAAGCAGATCGCCACTGCGGAGAAGGTGAAGGAATACTTCGTCATTCACAATTCCGCCATCGAGGAAATGGCTCGCGTTCTGCCTCGGAACGCTCGCGAACTGCTTGCCATCCGCGGCATCGGCGAAAAGAAGGTCGAGCAGTACGGTGGTGCTTTTCTCGGCATCATCAACAGGTTTGCAGCTTAGTAACTGCGTAAGAAAGGATCCGAAGTGACTGAAGGAACACGATATATCGTCTGGTACAGTGCCTACCGATATAATGACGGAAGCGCGAACAACGCCGAAATCAGACGGGAGGTTCAGGTCGGGTCTGAAGATGAAGCGCTTAAGCTCGTCTCTCGGATCAACAAGTCGGCCCAGGGCTATAGCGCCCGATGCTCCGGCGAGGATATTGATCAGGACAGCGAAGAAGAAGCCAAGTATGAAGACACCGAGGATTATCTCATTGACTGGCTGATCGGCGGCGCATGCGGGGGATTTTTCCACCCCGGAGCGAAAGCTTTCATCGAACGATATAGCCGCGATCCGCTTATTTCTGATGCGGCTGCAGAGGTGACACCATGAAGATGCTCCGTAACCTTCCTGATCTGTGGCACCTCGAGAAAGCAATTACTGCAATCGCAATGGTCACAACAGAGATCGTCATCGTGGCGATGTTTGTCCTGATCGGGGAGCATCTTGGCTGGATCGCCGCGACGTTCTTCGCAGTGGCCGCGCTTTATGCTGTGTCGCGGTTGATCATGAAATACATTCCTTTAAGCCAATATCTAGGTGTCAAATGACGGAAGTCTGTCGAACTCCGTCTGAACGCCAACTGGCAGCAAGGTACGCGAATGCATGTCGCATCGCTGATAAGATCGAAGCGCTTCTTGCCTCTGGCCCCTTGAAGGTCTGAGATATTGGCGGCTTCGGATGACATCAGGCTAGCAGTACAGGAGCGTGGGATCGAATATCTCATGCACTTCACGCAGTTGGCGAACCTGCCATCGATCGTGTCGCATGGGCTGGTGTCGCGTGTCGATTTGCAGAACGGTGACATCGACGGCTATGCGAGTGCCGCTTGCCGGATCGACGGTTGTGATGCCGCGATCTCCGTGTCGGTCTCCGCTTTCAACTGGAAGATGTTCGCAGCGAAGCGAAAGGCCGCATCTAGGCGCGCTTCGTGGGTCATCTTGCTACTGGAACCAAGCATCCTATGGACACATCGATGTCGGTTCTATGCTCGGAATGCCGCTCTCAACGAGATGAAATGGCATCGCGGCCGACTGGATGGGCCTTGGGCGTTTAATCGGATGTATTCGAACGACTTCGCCCCTGCTAGGCACAACGGGGCTGACTATCGATCCGACACTGGCATCCCATCGTGCTTAACGACCTGTCCTGACGCTGAGGTGCAAGTTTTCGATCGGATCTCGCCCGAAATGATTATCCATGCGTGGACAGACACGATGCCTGTCGCGCGAGTGGTGCAGGATCAGTTGAACAGGCTTTCCGGCTTTGAACGTGATGTTACGGTGAGGCCGTTCGAGCCTCGTTTTCAGAACAGCTATTTTGCCTGGGGATGAGATCCCGGGGACTGGTGTTCACCAGCTCCTGAGGGTGATGTCACCTCCACACCCTGGGCAAACTATCCATTCTCGTCCATCAGGTCCGCCGCTGATATCGGTTCCGATGTGCCGCTTGATGTCGTTCTTCGTGTACTCGATGATCGCACCGCAACCAACGCGGTGGCTCAAGGATTTGCAGGTGATGCGTGATTTGGCGGTGTCGTCATAGCCGACAATAGTTGCCATGGTCAGTCTCCTTAGACCTTCTTGTCAGGATTCAATTGCAGCCCTTGGCGGAAGACGTGTCAACGCGTCGGCGGGAATTGCGGGTATTTGGGCTTCGGTTCATCCATACAGATGCGGCATCGATGGATCTCAATGCTGCACAATGCCCATCTTTTCGTATATCTCCTCCATGCTGTGTCCGAACTTGACGTGAAGAATGTAGATCAAATTGGCCGTTTGATCCGAACGACGCTCTGGTGAGAAATGCTCAAAGCCTTCCTCCGGGATGAACTGAAAGATGTCGCTGTAGGGGATGCGTAGATTGTTGAACGGCTCGGTGCCCAGGTGTACGAGGAGGCGACTGCCAGGTATCGAGTTTTCCTTGTCGGTTTGTTCATTAAAACTTATGTCTTTGAAGCTGCGGCTATAGTTGTAGTCGCTTCCGCTTAGGAGTTCAGAGTACATCTGGGTGATGCGAACCATGGTTCTTCGCGATCGTCCCATCTTATCAGTCTTCTTACCCCGCCTCGACTTCTCATCGGCATCCATCTCGCTATTTTTAGCTTCAAGATACATAAGTGTAAGGACAGCATGATCGGTCCATATGAGCATGTCGTACCCGAATTGTCTCGGCAGCCAGGATTGACCATGGGTCGCCCAGATCGCGTGTAACATGAACGTCTTCTGATGCTCTTCCATTTCGGTAAGAAGGCTTTCAACGAAGAGTATGATCGATGGGTAGTTTCGGAGGATCTCGGCCTCGTTTGTCCAGTCGCGAATGCTCTTTAATTTGAGTTCCTTGAACTTGACGCGCAGCCTGTCCTTCGTGGCCTCGCTCATTCGCACAAACAGAGCAGAACAAGCGTTGGCTATCGAATTTGGTCGTATGACAATTTCCGGAGCCTGATGGGTGACTGGGTTCATGCGAGTTGTAGAATCTGGAACAACGGTCAGCTTGTTCTCTAGTGCCATAAGCTGGCGTTCCGGGAAAATCGGATCAGAGATAACAACGTCCATTTTCGTCAGCTTCGCATATTCTTCCTCGCTGTGAAGGTGCGAGTACTCATCATATGGTTTCTCGAAATCGAAGTGAAGATCTTCAGGCTGCTTACCGTTGAAAACCTCAGTCGCATCTCTCTCGCTAACGTTAAGGCCTGCCTGACTTTTGATCCTGCCCTCGACAAACCGCGCAGGAATATTCTTCGTGTTCATCCAGTTCGCCAATGCGATGGGGAACATGTTCGAGTAAGTTCCCTTGGAGTATAAATGCTCCGGCTTCTTACCCGTGTATTTCATGCGGTGGGGGAAAGTCATTTTTGCCTGCTTGAATCCTTGCCGGAAAAGTATGTGCAAGGATTCGCGGCCTGTGAGCCCCTTTTGCTCAGGAAAAATTTACAGATCTAAGGATTCGCGGTCAGCAAGGTAGCCAATGGCGGCATGGACAATCGCGCTGGGGAACTACGCGGCTATGGCTTCTGGTTTCTTAATGGCGGCATATCCGTTCGATACCACGTAGTCGTAGAGGCGGGTGGCAACATATTTTCCAAGCTCGACAGGTACGGCGTTGCCGATCATCTGCTCCTTGGCAGCCTTCGAACATGGAACATCGAAATAGCCAGCGGGAAATGTCTGGACACGTGCGCGCTCCTCGAAAGTAAGGGCACGAACGGAAGCGTCGGGTTCGTGTGTGTCGTTGTCGTGTTTCTTGTAGCCGGGTGGAATCGGGCGATTAGACCCGCGGACTGTCGATGAAGGTTCGTCCATCGAGTAGATCCCGCGCCGTGAGTAGGAACGTGGGTGTCGGTAATAGTGGTCGAGACCGAGCGAATCGCCAAAGTAGTCCCGCATTGTCATGGGCTTTTGGGCGAAGCCGCTCTGCAACGCCTCAAGAAGGAAGTCGTCGGCACTGTTCTGGAGGCCGATCAGGAAGAGCCGCTTGCGGAGCTGTGGAACTCCACAAAGGGAGGCGTTGAGGACGAGCATCGTGAGCCCGTATCCCGCGTCGCGGAGGATGTTACGTGCCATGGCAAAGGCTTCTGCGTGCTGCGCCCGAGACACGTTCTCCATGATAAAGGCCGTTGGACGGACGGCGGAGACGATGTTGGCATACTTCACTGTGAGATCGGCCCGATCACCTTCCTTGCGTTGTCCGGCGTTAGAGAAGTCCTGGCAAGGCGGCCCGCCCGTGATCAGGAATGGGCTATATGTCTTGATAAGTTCGATCGATGAGGCTTCGTCCGAAAGATCATGCTGGATGACGTGATGGTCAGGGCTTTCGTGGTTGGCGCGATAGACCTTCAGGGCATCGGGCCAAGAGTCTATGCCTGCAACGACCTCAAAGCCGGCCGCGGCAAGTCCGGTGGAGAGCCCACCACATCCGCAGAACAGGTCGATGGCCTTGAGCGACATGATGAATCCTTACCCTCAAAAACGAAACAGATAATGAATCCTTGCATGGGGCGCCGAGATCCTCAATACGCACCATCGAAAAGGAGTTGATCATGTGGACTTAGATGGGCCTCGCTTAAGCTGCATCAGCATCTTCCACCCTGTATCCAAGTTCTTCGAGAATGCGGACGTAAACGTCCTTCTCGCTGAACGATGTGCCGTCGTAGCAGAAGGCAGTGGGCAACATCTCGATGGGATTTTTGCCCTCGATATGGATTATAGCCCCCTCAGCATAAGAGGGGCCGCAGTCATCGCAGTCGTGTTCATCGTTCAGCCATTCGATGCGGATGAGAGGGCGAGAGTTATTGGTTTCATGGCTTTCGGAGGGCATGTGAATCCTTCTTTCAGTCGTTTTCTGAAATCGTCGGCGGGAATGCGCTACTTGTCAACGAAGGCGAAAAGCAATGCAAAAAAGGGCGAAGACAGGTGTTCGGGGTATCGTGACAGTTAACTGTCATAAAATGCTTGACCGTGCCGCCGTTTCGCGACAGTCTACTGTCATGAAAGGAGGGAGGCATGAACAGGGAAGAGTTGGAGGCAGCGACAGGAGTGTCCGCCCGAAACATCCGGTACCTGATCAGCGAAGGAATTCTTCCGCCGCCCGAAGGGGCTGCACGGGCCGCCAGATACACGGATGAGCATTTGCGTATCCTGCGGATTTATTCGGAGGCGAAGGCGGAAGGGGTGAACTCGCTTGAGGTGATCAAGCGACGAATTGCGGGCGTTGAGAGTAGAAGCTCAACAGCGATTGTTCCCGGTATTGAGCTGATCGTGGACAAGGATGTCCTGGACCGGAAATTGACGGTTGACGAGATCATGGCGGCGCTAAGAGCGGTCGTGGAAACGAAATTAGGAAGATAGGATCGAGATGAGCAAGATTGAAAACACGAAGATGCTGGAGAAGTTCGTAGCTACCAAGGCTCGCGGCTCGCATCCGGTTCCTCTGAAGGAAACTGCATACGATATTGAAGTCAATTCCGGCATGGCGACGGTCAAGCAGACCCGTCGCTTCCGCAACGATGAGAAGCGTCCGATCGAAGCTGTCCTGACCTTTCCCGTTGCGTTCGATGCCGTCGTCACGTCACTTGAGTGCGACGTTGCGGGCCGCCGCCTGAAGGGGCAGGCACAGGCGAAAAAGAAGGCTCGCGAAACCTACGAGAGCGCCATCGATAACGGTAAAACCGCTGTTCTCCATGAGGAGCTGTTGCGAGGCCTGCATATGGTTTCGGTGGCGAACGTTGCGCCAGATGCTGAGATCGTTGTGACGGCAACTTACGTGATGCCGATCAGTATTTCTCCTACGCGTGCGGATTTCCGCGTTCCTCTCACCATCGGTCAGATCTTTGGGCAGCTCCCGCTTCCGGATTCTGATCAGGTGGCGCTGGGTGGTCAGAACGGCGACGTGAAGGTTTCGATCCGCTCGAATTCCGGAGTGGTTTATGTCAATGGCGAGCTTCCGACAAACGGCGTTTCTATGGTGAAACTGAACGACGTGATTGAAGTTCGCGTTGAGGAACTGGCTATCGAATCCTTGGGTGGTACCGCCGCTGACGGCCGGCATATTCGCCTCGATTTTGCTCCCGCCTTTTCAGGCGAAAACAGCCTCGATGTCGATGTGATGGTGGACACATCCGGATCCATGGGTGAACAACCCACTGGTCGTCTTGATCGCTCGGTTTCAAAGGCCGCGGTTGTTGTAGACGGGCTAAGGCGGGCGTTTGCGACGTTTGGCGAAGCAGATGTCATCCGTCTGTGGGAATTCAATGACGACTGCAAGCTTCTTGGCAGCGGCAACCCGGCATCGGTCCTTCCCTTGCTGAACGGCATTGCCGCGCGGAATAGAGGCACCAATCTGGCCGAAGCCGTAGCCAAGACGGTAGCGTCGCGTCAGCGGCCCCAGATCCTGCTTATCACGGACGGGCGTGCTGGCCGAATGATCGATATTCAGGCTGCAGTTGCTGCTGGCGCCCGGGTGACCGTCGTTCTCGTTGGTAATGACGCGCTTGAGGTCAACGTTGGCTATCTTGCGGCCCAGTCGGGTGGCCAGATGTTCGTTGTTGCAGGTGCCGATGCTGATCGCGCCATTGAGGCGGCCCTTCAGTCCATGCGTGTGGCGGCCTCGCCTGCCGAGAAGATCGAAGGTGAGCTCAATATGGTCACGAGATCGCTGTCTGGTGTGTCGATCGAGGCGACCTGGGGATCAGAAGGTGGTCGCGAGGTGGAGGGTGTTGCCGCACTCGCAGCTCACCTTGCCATGTCTTCGCTCGATGAGGATCGCGCTGGTGCGCTTGCGGCCGCAGAGGGCATCGTTAGCCACCTCACCTCCATTGTTCTCGTTGATGAAGAAGGTGCGACGCTTGAGGATCTGCCAGAGCAGCGTAAAGTGGGCCTTCCTGATTCCGCTCTTGGAACCGCTGGATTTGCGACCTTCCTCGATGCTGGAGCAACACGTGGTGTCCAGTCTCTGGGTCTTGCGGCTTCGGCCCGTCCGTCAGTCTTTGGTGCCTTCCGAAGCGCCAGCAGAGGTGGCATCCAGCTCTGCGCGTCTGGATACGTCGGTGACGAGGGGCATTCGATGCTCATGGGGCTGGAGGAAGAGGATGAAGATGTCTTGGTATTCAACCCGCCGAAGATCTACTCGGATATCTCTGGTCTACCGATCAAAGGTTATCTTGAGGGTGTGGGAAAGATCTTCAAGACGCTTGATTGGAATGCCTTTGTTGGTGAGCTGACTTCGGTTCCGTTGGGCACCCTGCCCGCGTCGGCTTCCATTTCAATCATCAGGATCGCCACCCTCAACCAGTTCACTGAAGCTTCAAAGGCAACGGCTGTTGATGCTCAAAGTCTTGCGGTCGGGATCCTCGCTCTTCTGTTCGCACCAACGGATCGGACAGCACAGCGCATCGCCCGGAAGATCCTGGGTTCGGTGCCGCAAAATATCGTTGACGACCTGAAGCGGGCCGTCGAAGCTGGTCTGTAAGCTATTCGAGGGAGGGAGCGTATGTCGCCTCCCTCTTTTTCAAAATGGAGTAGTGTTGCATGTCATTTACAGATCAGGCAGAGGCGAGCGTCGAGGATATCGTCTATTCGCTCGTATCCGGCGGCGCTAGCGAAGGCGGGAGCTTCGTTGCTCTTGCTCGAAAATATCGGGAAGGCTTGCTCAGCGAGGCCGAGATGATCTCCTTCGATGATGCCTACCGAGCATCAATGAAGATCCGGAGCAGCGTGGTCGAGTCCGTCTACAAGGTTATCGAAACTCTTAATCTGACGGATGAACAGGAAGACGCAATCATCGCTGCTGTTCGGGATGACAACGTGGTTGAACAATCCAGACCTGCGCGCATGATCCCTTCGAAACGGTTACTCAAGGCCTTTGATACTGCGTTGGGAACCCTTTCGCGAGTTGTTGGAACAGCATTGCGTCATGAGGCGCTCTGGGATGACGTGCGATCCGTACTCGTGACCGAGGCACGTATTCTTCGTGAGGAAAAACCCATCGTTGCAGCGCTTACGGAAGACGGGCGTTTTCTTGACATCGTTGCGTCTCAGATCGCCGATCGTCTCCTGATCGACCCTGTCGGATCGGACGAATTCCTTGTGTTGCTTGTGCAGGAGATTGTTGGCTTCTTGTCTTCGGGGAATGTGTTCGAAGGAGAGTGGGGAGCGGTGGTCGTTGACGGTGGGGAGTTGGTCTACAAGCTGACGGCGAGGAAGAAGGTCAGCTACGAAGCGTCCCGGAAAAAGATCCTGGAGGTTGAGCTTTGAGGTTCGGACTTCCTGCAGGCTTCAAATCGGTTCCGGACAGGCTTGTGGTTGGGCCGCATGGCGGTTCTGTCATTGAGAGCGGATACACCGAGATCTCGGGTGTGCGGTTTTATCCCGACAGGCTGGTGATCGGGCAATACGGGCAGCCTGAACTCCGTAGAGGGCGGGTCGATGTGCCTGTCGGATCGACCCCGGGCAGGCTTCATCTTCGTTCGCTGTGAAGCATGCATTGTTGATTGCCTCTGAGCCAGAGATGATGCTCTGCGTGAAACATGGTGGGTGGCGATGGAAGAGTTTTTGGCCTTCATTGAAAAGCATAGGGCGTATAGAGGCCATCTGAGAGAACTGTGGCTCCGTCCTACTGGAAGTGACAAGACGATCGATGAGTCTCTGAGGGCTGCCTACGAGACGAGCCGCAGTGCTCTTGTGGATGAAGGTTCACCGTTGGCAAACGATCTGATCGAGACTGGTGACTATGTCATCGACTGCTATGTCAGGCTGGTTGACGGCAAGTCCGTTGCAGGCCTCGCTGAGGCCGAAGGCGGCTACAACTACTACCTCAGAAAAATCGACATGCCGGAAGCCGTAGCGGCGATCAGGCCGTAACATCCGCGAACAAGACTGGAGCCGCAGAATGAATACCAACACGCCGTCCCTCGCCTCCCTGTCGGAAGACGACCGTCTTTTGATAGCCGCCGCACTGTCCTCGTTTACCGAAAACATGGGAGATGGGCATCCGCTGAGACAGCGCGCCAAAGCTATGTGTGCGGAGCTGATTGCTCAATCGTTCCTGTTGGAGGCACCGAAGCATGTTCGGGTTAATGAGCCGGAGTTTCAGGAATTTGTTTCTTACCTAAACCAGTCTGAATACTGGGCTATTTATTGGGAACATTCACAGTCCGGAGATGGGTACACTGCGATTGCGGAAGTCGCCGTGGAAGGGTCGATCCTGCATTTCGAGATCGCCGATAATCTCAAGGGAGCGCCGAAGTTGCGATTGGCAGAGGAAGATCAGCGCTTCGTTGAGCGTATGCGTTACTTCACCGCCTCGAAGGCACCGGAATATAGCGAGGCTCTCGTTGTCGCGATTATTGAAGTTCCGGTCTCGTGGGAGGCCTTGGAAGGTCTCGCGACCAACGGAGAGGCGCTGGAGGCTTATCTCGAGACACTGACGAAGGACGCGGGCGAGCTGGATCTCATGACCAGGTCGACTTTCGGTGACATTCATACCAATCCGCAATTGGCTGTAATGGATTATGCTGGATTGACGGCAATCGTTCTAGGGAGCCCGCCCAGCATTGAGGCACTTCCCAAGTGCATCGCCGAAGCCGAACTGTCCCTGATCAGCCCCAACGGCACTACCCATCTGGCATCCTGATAAGTGATGGGGCCTGTCGGCGATGGCCGCGGCCCCAAGGTGGACTCGGCTCCATGCCTGATCCTGCAACTGAGTTATTAGCAAGCCCATCACCTTGCCCCCAAGTGCAGGGACTTAATCGGTGCCAGGGAAGCGAACGTCGGCAGGAGAGAACTCAGTGCGGAGCGCCACCGTGTTGATGTCGGCGTTGAAACATCTGACGGTTTCCGGCCCGAGATATCCCTTCAAGGCGAGGTAATCGAGGATCTTGTGGAGCTGTTTCGCAGTAACCTGGGGGATCTGCTTTGCGAGCCTCGCTTCGCTGATGTCGTCCCATTGTCCGCTTGTCTCAAGCTGCTTCACGGCTCCGAGTACGATGCCGACCTTGGCCGAGGAGATGTCATGACCCTGATCGAACGCCCCTTCATTGCGGTGCGCCAGGCCGAGCGCTGCCATCCGGTTATACCACGCGAACGCATAGGCAGGATGAAAGGCTTCCGGGCGCTGAATGAAGGCCGTCAGTACTGAATTTCGAAGGAGTTCGTACTGCCGTTCAATTTCATAGGTTGCCATAGTAAGTCCTTTCAGGTGCCGCGGATATCACGCGTCAGCGGTCTCGGTGGTGGATTCGCGCATTCGGAGTGAGGCGACGTAGTCCTTGAAGTGGATGGGCGCGTAGTCATCGATGCTGACGGATTTGTTGGGTACATCGACAGTGATGTGCTTGTTGGCACTGATCTCCGTGGCACTGATCTCCGTGGCACTGATGCCGAATCCCGTCAGTTCCATCTCGTGACCTTTGACCATCTCGCAGAAGATGATCCGTGCAAGATACGAGCTGTCAGACCAACGCTCCTCGCCTCGATCCAGAGCACGTCGCAGGATCTCTGGGGCCTCGCTGCCGGACCAGTGGGTGTAGAGGAAGACGCTTTCATCGCCGTCTCGTACCTCGATGTTTGCTCTGTCGCCCATGGTGTGCTTCCTTGTCTCAGTTTCGCCCGGCTGGACGGATGTAATTTAAAACTCTGGCTTTGAAGTCTGCGTTACAGGCCTCCTTCGCCGCTTCTTCCGTTGGCACCTTGGGTGACGACTGGTCGTTGAAGGACCAGATCCAACCGGACTTGTCGACCATGGGCGCGACCATGTAGCGAAGGCCAAGTCCGGTGCCGACCAAAATCTCGACACCGAGAAGGTACTCAGTTTCCCATTCCAGAGGTTTGATGTCGAAATCCATCATGCTTATGCCTTGCGCCGAAGTTCCGGAAAGCGAGCGGAAATAAACTCGATCGCTTCCTTGATGATTTTGATGCGTGTCTCGGCTGTCCCGTGAAGATCCGCATCGCGCTTGAGGCCAATGATCTTGTCATGCAACAGGCCGCATGCTGCTTGCTGAACTTGGAATCCATGCTCAGAGATGAGGTGCTTGAGCGATTTGAGGCCTTCCTCTGTTCCGTCGGTGTTGCGCATGCGCCGGATTGCGGCTTCCGTGAGACTGGAAATCGCGTCCGCGGCAGATAGATCGAGGCCGATCTGCTCTAGTGCCTGAAGGGTTTCAACATCCGAGAAAAGCAGAATGAGGTGCGCAACAGTGGACTCTGTCGGGAAACGCCCTTCCGCAGTTTCATTGATGTCATGCCCGAGTTCAACCGCCTCCTTGAGGAAGGTTACGAACGTCTCCGATGGGCCATACTGATCGAACATCTCAACGCATGGCGGTGCGGGAAGGCGAATTCCTTCTGAAAGATTGAACGCCGTTTCCAGTCCTTCGTATTCTCGCTTGGCATCCGCGATGACATGCTCGACGTGCCGCGAGGGGTTCGTCGCTCCGATGCCACGACGCTTGATTGCATCGCTGATGCAGCGACAGAAAAGCGCTACATCTTTGTGGTCATTGGCGGTCAGGCCGAACCGACGGGAAAGCAACGGCCCGTTCGTCATCATGGCGGACAACGTGTGTGCCGGAATAAGATCAAGAACCTTGGAAAAGTGGTCGAAGTCCCGTGTTTCGAGGGGGTTGATGATCTTCAGGATTTCTTCCCGCGCCAATTGCGTCAGGGGCATATGCGTGGCGATAAGGATCGCATCAACGAGATCCTCAGGATGAAGCGTGATCGGGCGTGGCACCATCGCCGAATGTGCAGACGAGGATCCGTTCATTCCTCTCTTGCAGATGACATTTTCCCCTTTGAACTTGCTGCACTCACCAAGATTGATCGCATCAAGAGCGCCGTTTGTGAGGCGCGAGAGATGTGCGAACGTAACAAGTGCTACGATACCGTCAGGGGAAATTTCAAACGCAGCAGTGCGGATGCGTTCGATGAGGCTATTGCGAAGCCTCATCGAATCCTTGGCCGAGTCCACATCTTCCAGAACTCTCTGTCGGAGTTCAAAGAGGTCGAGTTTAAGCATTTGCGATCTCGGCCTTTCGCTCAGCTTCTGACTCATCGACCCAATATTCGACTGTGCCGTCAATCTCGCGCCACGTCTGCTCATCGCACAGTTCGATCATGGTGACGAACGTCGAGGCGACCCCAGTGGACGGGATCCTGTCTGCTTCGGGAAGATCGTACTGTCGGTGCATTGCTGCCCACTTCTTCGCGGCCTCGGAAGGCTTGAGACCTTCGATCCAGAAACGGGTGCAGTGCTTGATGAAATGCGGCCAGACGCGGTTGCGGCGTGGCTCATCTTCCTCGAGACGCTCCATCTGGTTGATGTAGTTCCAAAGGATCACCGACCACTTCGTGTCAGCGCCCTTGCGCAACGCGGTATGGAAGTTTTCCCCGAAGCCGTACTCGGCCCGGTGGGCGCACTTCGCAAGGATGAAGTTGCTGTCGATGATGTCGATCCCGGCCTTCTTCATTTCCTTCTTCGCGTCAGCCACACCTTCTTCCGAGATGCCGCGGCTTGCGTCTTCGATGAAGCGAACATTGCAGTAGTTCGTCATCATGCGCTTTGCATCGAGCGCGGAGAACTTTACGCAGAAATCGGTTGCGAGGCCGCACACGTCGATCTGATAGACACCTCGGCTGCTGAGCCACTCATCGAGGCCGGTCTTGGTGTTCTCGGCGTTGTCGCGGAAAGCGGAATAGCTGTCGACCTGCGGATCCTGACCCTTCTGCTGAATAAAGTCGATCTTCGACATGTCGAGGTCGGGATGGAATTCCGCATCCTTAGTGCCCTGAACGCAGTGATCGGGCCACATTACCTGGGGCTGGCCGCCAAGCTCGCCCATCTCGAAGGGGTTCTTGCCATGTGCAGAGGCGAAGCTGCCGTGTCCGGCCGGGTGCCAGTCCTGCGACGCAACGATGATGTCGTAGAAGCCACTGGCCGTCATGGCGTTGATGATCGGAACGATCTTGTCGCCTTCCGCGACAGGAAGATTGCCGCCCGGGCAGAAGCCGTTCTGAACGTCAACGATGAGAAGTGCGCGCTTGCGGGGTTGCTTTGCCATGGTCAGTCTTCCTTGTTCTGCTGTTCGTTTGCGTCCACCGTCGTGAGGTTCGGCTGAGACTTCTCATACGCGTCCCCGATCACCGGATAGTACGTGCAGACGAAGTTCGGATTACCTTTTTCACCCTCGACGATCACACCAGGATCGTTCTCCATGTCGGCACCGAGGAATACGGCGTGATAGTAGAGATCTTCAGGGGATTTGAGTGGCTTGAGGTGTGTGGCGATGTCCGCGAGAACCTTTTCGTCCGTGCCTTCTGGTCGGTCGTTGGTCCATTCGAGTGACGGCTGGTTGTTCATCACGGCTCCTGAATTTGTTGCTGGAGCCTGTATCGCAAGGACTGAGTTTGTTGTCAACAAATATTGCGATGAAAAGGCGGTTTCATTGGCGCAGCGAATCCTTCTCGCAGACGCAGTGATGGCAGGAATTGGATCTCGTCCATCCTGCCATCACTTATTTGCAATTACGGTTTGAACAGGTCGTTGTTCGCCTTCCTGGCTTCATCGAGCTTGTCCTTGAAGTGCTCGAGATACCTGTCGGTGATTTTCTTGCCTGACCGGGGGAAGGAGAACCCCGACCGCGGGGATTCATTGAAGCCGACGGCGCTCCCATCGTCCAGCAGGCACCACGTCATGACGTTGCGGTGGCGGTAGGTGGTCTGCGGGAAAGGAACCACGCGGCCATCGTATTCCTCAACGATCACGCGATCCTTGTAGGTGCGGATCTGATCTTCGAACTCCATGCCGCCGTAGCGGCACAGAGAGGATACCCACTCGCTAACGGTCTGACTCATGGCGCTGCCCATACTGGAGTTTCAGAAGGAGCCTCTGCGGATGGGGTTGTTTCTTCGGCGAGGTCATCAGTATCTGGTTTGAGCGGAATGCCGTACTCCATCAGAATCTCAGCCAGCGGACGAAGCTTGGAGAGATCCTTGGTGCGAGCCATGCCAAGCCATTGGTCATCGCGCCAGACATACATGTATTCTTGGGATGCGAAGACCTCGCGGAGCGTGTCTCCAACCACGGGTTCAACACCGGTCTCGCCACGATCACGACCATAGACATTGCACATTTTCTGGAGCCGAATGTACTCCGGATCATTGTAACGGGCTTTGTCGTCGCTCCCGTACTTTTCGAAGAACTTGAAGTTGAAGTCGAAGTCATGCTTCTCGCCGATCTCTTCGCCCAGAGACGAGATGTCTCCAAGTGCCACAAGGGCCTCGGCCTTTTCCTGACTGTTGTAATGGTGCTGGAGGGTTTGACCAACGCCTTCCCAATAGCCGTCGAAATGGCAGTAGATGCGCGCCCATTTGCCGTCGGCGCGCTGAACGTGGATAAAAGATCGGGTGGACATCAGTTGGACTCCTTGAGAGACGTGATTTGATAGGATTCGACCTGGTGGTAACTAGTTGACTTTCGACTTTCGACCGCGCCTACAGCAAGAATTGGAAGGATCGCTAGGATCGAGAAGAAAATGGTCGGTACTACGGCTGATGACATTGTCGAAACGCGCCTGCTCATGAAAATCTCCTGATGAACGATGTCAACAATTAAGGTTGAATCCTTGTGATGTCAACGATTGTTTCCATTTTTTCGACATCGAGATTGTTCTGTTCGCCGCATGTCGACATGCTTGTCATTAGACGATATCAAGCTATGGCTTGGCGTAGGACAAGGGAGAAATGAAATGACGGATGCACTCTTCTTTGGGGATCCCCATGGTGACTTCCGTGCCGTTCGTCACGCGGCTACAGGGCTTGGATACTCCGCTCCCTCGCCCTGCATATTCCTTGGAGATCTCGACCTTGATGTTCCCTTCGAGGAAGCCGCGGCTCCTCTCATCGCGAAGGGCTGCGACGTTCACTACATACATGGCAATCACGAAGCGGACCGGGTGCAATGGTACGACAATTTGTTCACATCGGGGCTGGCGGATCGTTCGCTCCACTGTCGCGTCATTGAGATCGGCGGTATCCGCTACGCGGGGCTTGGCGGGGTGTTCAAGGGAAAGATCTGGCACCCGAAGGATGGAGATGGTCTTCCTCGCTTCCGAACCAGGGAGGAGTTCATGCAGGCCAATGGGCGCAATGCGTGGCGCGGTGGACTTCCGCTGGGCCTTAGAGCAACGATTTTCCCGGAGGACTACGAGAAGCTTGCTGACATGCAAGCAGACGTGCTCGTGACCCATGAGGCGCCGAGTTGCCATCGTTATGGATTTTCAGAGATCGACCTTTTGGCCGAGGCAATGGGAGCCAAGGTGATTGTTCACGGACATCACCATGAGCCGTACCGAAGCGAGATCTCAGGTGGGATCGTCGTCATTGGCATGGGGCAGGCGGACGTTATCAAGCTGGATTTGTCGGAGTTCGTCGCAGTTCCTTCTCCCGTCTGCTGATTGGTAGCTCCTAGCCGAGCTTTGCCTTGAGCTCATTGAGCTTCATGCTTCGGACGCGTTGCGCCATCGTGCTTCCTTTCGGGAGGTCAATGATCTGTCGCATCGCGATCATCGTCTTAGTCCTGCCCAGGAAGTCCTGAGCGGCGGCGAGTTGATGTCCTAGTTGAAGGAGTTTGAGTACGTCTTCGGCATCGCTATCCGCTGTCGCGCGGGCTTCTGCCTTTTCAATCATTTTCGTGAAGATTGTGACAGAGTCTGCTTCCTGCTTGGCTATGCCCTTTGCCAGGACATCAAGCAGTTCTTCAGCGTCTGTACGTTCAATGTCCATCGTGTGCAGGAACCATATCAGTGCTGTGCGGTGCGCTTTATTCATCATTCACTCCATTGCTCTCCAATCGTCGCCCGCCCCGCCATTCGCTGCAATGGTGTTGTCGCATTCGTGGGAGCTCTCGAAGATAAGGCGTGATTTGGAGGTGGGGCATGAAATCGGAAGAAGCGTCTGAAACTGAGTTCCAGCGATTTTCGTCAAAAAAGGAAAAGATCGCTCGCGGGGTGTTGACGGGTGTGCTTGGACTAGGAGTTGTCGGGTCGGTGGTTTGGGGATCGCGACTTACGGGCCAGGCTTTATCCGCAGGCGTTCCTCTCTATATGCTGACCAAGGTGGCCAAACCCGCCAGCGTTGTGGGCGCGATTTGCTTCAAGCTTGCTTACCAGGTGTGGACGGGGAAGGAGCACAAAGATCCCAATGAACTGCCATCCGTGCAGGATCTCTCAAAGAACGCTGAGGAGCTGAAGGCGACGATCGCGGATCTTGAGCGGCAGGTAGCGGTCATGTCGAAGGATGTTGACAATAAGATGGAGCCACCTGCCCCTACCCGCTGACGACCGCTATCGCTCGACTTTATACCAGCCGTTGCCGACCTCGCTTAATTTTTGGGCGGACGCGGGAATTCCGAAGCGTTTGATCGTTTCTTCACTCAAATAAAACAGCGGATTCCACGTCCGAAGCACCTCGGCGGGTTTCGGCCTCGTGACGAGTTCGAACTCGTCATAGACGATTGCCCGGCCCGGGCCAGCGCGGTATTGGCCGCCAAGGTCGTTGCCGACATCAGTCGGTGATCGCTTCGTCGCGATCGCCAGCGCTAGGAGCACTCCCCAAGTGGAGACCAGTGTGACATCTTTTACGGGTCGGGCGGACAATCGGCGAGATAGCGTGAAGATGAAGCGATCCGTGATCTCAAGGGTTTTGCCGGACGACTTCAAGAAATGCATCATCGCATCGGGCTTCATTCCGAGTGCGGCGGCGATGTCGGTGATAATTTCAGAGTGTCGAACAGTATCGCCAGTCTGTTTCCTGAGGGCTTTCGCAAAGTTGCGGATATGGGTGTGGTTCAGAAGAACGGACATAGTTATCCCTTGTTGCTGTGTCGCCTCTAGGGTGATCCTCATTTTCCAGCGGCGACCAACTAAAGGATCGACATCGTGTTTCACCAGCGTTGAGCATTCCCTTACGGGGAGGATCGCCGAAGATGCTGGCGGCTTCTGAAGACGTGATATCAGACCCGGGGAATTTCGCAAGGATTCATTTCGTGCCGAAAATTTCTGACAATCCGCCGGCTGTGGCAATCTCAAGGTACAGGAGGAATTGCCATGGAATTCGAAGTCACTGTCAGAATGCCAGAAGCAAACGTCTGGGATCAGCAGGATCTACCGACGTGCAGGGATGCAGTCCTCGAACATGGCCGATCTGGTTTTGTGATCGCAACCTTCAGGAAAGAAGGAGCAAACCAGGGATTTGAGGTCAATAGCGCCCTTACAGATCTCAGTTACGTGCTGCCAGAGGGAATTGTTACTCGGATAGAGTTTAAGTCATGACATCCGCGGCTCAGGCAACCTAATCATGATAGATTGATTGTCGGTTGCGGAGTTCGCCACCGACGCATGCCGCGAATCCTGATCCATGTTGACTGTCAACAATTGATATGCGAAAAATCCCTGAGATTTTGAAAGGGACTGAACAATGGCCGAAACAACTCACACAGCCGACTCCCAGATCTTCCTGTGGCGTTCGGAGGCTCTCCGGAACTACGCGAGCGGCCATATCTTCGCGACTGGAAAGACGATTGATGAGGCACGCGACCGGGCCATGACCGCCTACAAGGACTACCTGTCTTCGGACGCATGGTGGGGCGATGCTCCGGACGCGGACGGCAACTTTCCTGACGAAGAGGCTCGCGAAGAGTACGAAGCGGCGATCAAGGCCTTCGAAAAGGATCTTGCTGCCGAACCTCACCTCGGAGTGGCGTTTCTCGTTAAGGGTTCGGAGTAGCCCCGGGTCAATGGATCGCGCGCGTTGGCATTGCGCCCATAAGCGCAGAAATCGCTAGTTCTCCATGTTCGATGACGCGAGCAGTCGTAGTGTCTTCGAAAGCGGGAAGTCCGGTGCCGGAAACCAAGAGTCAAGCTTGTGCGGCGGCAGCATACACTTGGCCATACTCATCCTCGCGGTCCATTTTGCATTGGTACTCCGCAAAATTCTTGAGGCGTGCAACGGGTTCCATGAGGTCTTCGCGAGCCCCCCTTCCTTAGCTAGCTCTATGAGCTGAGCCAGAAGCTCCATCACAGCATGATTGCCATCTCGATCCTCCGGCAGTGTCCTTCCTTTTTGTGTGACGGGTGCGAATTCGGCAAGCGTCAAACTTTGCTTGCAGATGTTTGCGAGACTACCGATCATCATCGATAGGCTGATCGTTGGAGGCGCGCGATGTCGAAGAACACGAAGTCTTATCACTATCTTGGTCATCACCTGCCTCAGGGCCCTCATGGGGTCGAGATCAAGATATACGAAGATGCTCGCGGGTATTATGCAAGCACAATCTTCAATCCGAACGGCAGCATTCCCGCTGATATTGGCCCATTTGCAACGTCATACCAGGCCGCGGTCGCAGGTTTCGAGCGTCACGGAATTGAGTTCGAAGGACGCGGGACGATCGTGCCCTTTCGTCGGCAGTTCATCGATGACGCGCCAACGATCGACATGTGCGTCGGATGGTGATGTGGGTTCAGGCTAAATCACTGATTTCTAGTTAGCTAAATCCTTTCTGACGGACCTTGCCGCCGAATAAGTTCCAATACAGAGTATGCTCCAGATAACTCGCGTTTTATGGGTGTGCTCGTGTCCTTCAGATCTTTTCTCGCGTCGGCGGTAAGTGTGAGTATCGTCCTGTCCAGCGTGGCTCCGGCTGGGGCCGCTGTTACGGGCAGAGACGGCGATATCTTTTTCCGTTTCAAGGATCCGGTGGTCATCAATGTGTCCAATCCGACCAATCCCGGAGATCCTGATGATATCGAATCCAAGAGTATCGTGGCGTACTACATCGCCGGGTTTGGATTCGAATTCGAGGAGCTTCTGCCTCTGAAGCCGGAGTGGCAGAATGATGATTGGCGTATTGTGTCTGGAAGACTTCCCGAAGGCATCACGTTCGACCCCGCAACACGTCTCTTCTCGGGCATACCATCGGACAATGCGGTTTCCAGCAGTGTGGTGCTGGAAGGTTTCGACACGACAGGCAAGGCGGTTGCTCGTGCGCGGGTGAACATCGATGTCGTTGAACTCGAGGGTATTCCGGTTCCTACGACCCTTTACGCTCATACCGACCACTTCAAGGTTGATGAACTGCCGGTGCCGCCGGGAATGCCTCAGGGGCTTGCAATTGAATCCTGGAGCAAAATGGTGGCTCTCCCTGAGGGTGTCGACCTTGACAATAGATATGTCCAAGGAACGCCGCTGAAGGCTGGTGTCTACCGCCTTCTGCTCACGGGTAAGGATTACAAGGGCGATGTGGTCGCTACCTATTATGGAAAGTACGTAGTCGAAGACGGCCCTACCTTCCCGAAAATCCCGGACATTGTCCGTAAGCTGCCGACGGTCGAGCCATCTTTCATGGTCAACTTTGGTGCACCTAGCCCGTTTGGGGTGAATTATCAGGTAGATCCAAACAAGGCTGTTCGGTACTACCTCGAAAAGAAGGATCCTTTGGAGCCGCTACCAGGTACGACAACGTCCAACGACAAGCCGCTGAACCTTAATATCTCAGGCTGGATTGATCGTCCCTACGATACGGCAACTGTTCGTTTCAAGGCTATCGATTCCGACGGCACCATTGGCTACTCCAACTGGTTCGAATTCGGATCGTCGGATCCGGATCCTATCTGCAATCCGTTCTCGCCGAACATTCTCCCTGTCGTGACCGGGGTTAATTCATCGATTTCCATTCCTGCTCCGTTTGGAGTTCAGGGAACGGTAACCTACAATCTGGTTGATGGTGCGCTTCCGGAGGGACTTGTTTTCGATGAAGCGACTGGAATTATCTCCGGACAGGCCGTCGTTGCAGGCGACGATCAGCACATCAAGATCATCGTTGATGTTGCGAACGGGGAAAGGGTCGTCAGCAGTCAGGAATGCTTGTATGAAGTCCGCGTGAACGCTGCGGGCGTTGGTATAACGGACCTTACTGACCCACAAGCTCGGCATATCCGTACTGGCACCTATTACGATGGTGTCGTGGGTATTAGCGGTGGTATCCCGGACTACAATCTCTCGATCGCCAATCCTTTGGCTTATCCTTGGTTGTCGCTTTCATCGCCGACGCTGAACGAGCCGCGTGTCGAGATCAGCGGACTTTCCGATGAAGGTGGTCGCAAGACCGTTGAGCTGTTGCTCGAAAATGGTGACGGAAAACAGCACAAAGGTTCCGTGAACATCAACGTTCATGATGAACTGGCGTTTCTTCCAATCGCAGACCTCCATGTGAAGAGGCTTGAGCGCGAGCGCACCTGGGCGGAAATTCCGTATGATGAAGACACGGTGGTTCCTGATGTTTCAGGAGAGTTTTCGCCGAGGTTCACATTCACGAACACCCAGGAGCTTCCTGCTGGGTTGAGGTTTACAGAAGAAGGATATCTCGTCGGCGCCACAAGGGATGCGGCAGGCACTTATGGCCCATTCACGGCGACGATGACTGACAAGACGGGTGAATCTGTTACCTCAGATGAATTCAGTATCATTGTTGAAGAGCGCGAGCCGATCGTGGTTGCTCTCAGGCAGGAGCAGAGGTTCAGCGTTGAGTGGGATTCGGTACAGACCCTCGAGAGCTTCTCGGTAAATCAGCCAGCCGGCGCTCAAGGGCTGGCCCTGTCGTGGACCTTGGCGGCCAAGGATGGTTCGGCCGTGCCAGCGTGGCTGTCTATTGACGCGGACAACGGCAATATCTCTGCGGCGGCCGAGATACCCTTTGCCGCCCGAGGCACGCATGGTCCTTTCATCGCTACTGTAACGGACGCTGACGGAGCTTCTACGTCGATTGAGTTTACGGTGACGCTTCAGGACTGGCAGGCTCCGACGCAGCGCGGGGTGGTGTCGGTAGCTGGTAACGTGACAGGAGAAGGCGCTGGTGAAGTTTCCACTGTCGTCTCCTTCCCTGATCTCAAGTCTCTTATTGATCCTCTCACCGTCATTGGTGGTGTGGACAATGTGACCTTCATCGCGGCTACGCCTTCGAACCCTGCAGGCCTGTCTTTCAATGCTTCGGAAGGCAAGTTTATTGGCACACCTACCGAGCCATATGACGGTCCTGTCTCTGTTGAATTTGAAGACCAACGTGGTCGCAGAGGAACGCTCTCGATTGCACTGCACGTCAAACCTTATCCGGGAGCAACCATCGATCCGACATGGGTTCTTCCACGTCTTGCCAATGCTGAGAAGCTTTCTGCTCCGATCCAGCCTGTTGAGAATAACGGCTACTGGAACCGTCCAGAGTGGACTGTGGATACAACGCGCGGTGTAGACATTGCTGCCTATGGGCTTTCTGTCGATCCGCTGTCGGGCCGTATCATTGGCGTGACCGAGGCTGCGGAGGGCACCGTTATTTCGGGTATCGTTCTGAAATCTACGAGCATTGGCAGCAACGGTGAGCTTCTCCGTAACTGGACCCAGCCATTCTCCATCGAAGTGGCTGCGCCTGCTCCGATTGCGGTGTCGTATTCGCCGGAGGTTGCTAGATATCTTCTGCAGGAAGGCACGCTCGTGCTGCAGGGGCGTGAAATTGCGACCCCTGATGTATCTGGATCTTACAAGGCCCCGCTGACATGGAGTACCGATGGCGCGTCTGCCGCGGCTTTGGCTGATGCAGGTCTGTCTCTCGATCCGGCAACTGGATTGCTTCAGGGTAATCCGACGAAGCTTGGACGCTGGTCCGCGGACATCTCTGTACTCGACGCTGAAGGCCGTGGTGCCACAGCTACCCTTCAGGTCCTATCCACCCTGAGTGGATCGATCGGCCTTGGTACGCTGCCGTCCGTGTATCCTGAATGGGAAGGGTGGCCTAACGCGTTCCGAGCGGCCGCGGGTCACGTGAGGGCCATCAGAGTTGATGAACCATTCAGAACCCCGACCATCCCTCTGACGAATGTTGTGCTTCCGGCGGCTTACACGACCCTGCCGTACCCAACGGAGCCAGGTCTTGTGTTCAATCCTGTCACTGGCGAATATGTTGTCGGAAGCAGGTTCTCGAGCCACGGCGTTCGCAGCATCACCATCGATGCGCGCGATTTTGATGATCGCACCCTTGGTGACAACAAGATCGGGTTCACGTTCGATGTGAAGCCGCCGCTGTCGGTTTCGGTCATGCCGAGCCAGCGTTCGCTCACGTCTCGTCAGTATTCCGCAGAGACCGAGGATCGCATCAATGTGGCTTTTGGACTGATCCTTGATAACAAGATCGGATCTGTAGACTACGAGATCGAAGGCGATCTTCCTGGTACAGCCGTCACGTATGATGGTCAGGAGTATGTGTGGAGTGGCGGTAGAACGTCTTCTGCTGCTGATCTGCCGGCCGACGCTATCGTTTTCGACAAGAACGACCTGACGCTGCGTGGCATTCCTTCTCGGGCTGGTACATTCACCTTCCGAATCAAGGCAACCGATAGTCACATCAATGATTATGTGGAGGACACGGCAACCCGCGTTCCTTACAACACCGCTCGCACTGAAGACATTACCATTACGGTGGCTCCAGTTGCCGCTCTTGTGCTCGAGTCTTCTGAAAATCCGAAGGGTGTTGTGGTTCCGAGTGGCAACGGCATCATGTCCGTAACGCCGAAATATGCGGCCTATGGACAGGCTTCGACGTTCACCGTATCCGGCACCTTGCCTCCGGGCATTACGTACACGACCGATGGAACAGGTGTGTACTTCTCTGGCAAGTTCAACGGCACGCCAGCTCAGATGGGCCCTTATAACGGCATCACCGTGAGTGTTACGGATGCGCTCGGAAGATCGGCAACATTGCCTGTCTCGTTCAGAGTGTTCCTGTCGTCGGAAGAAATTGGCCTCGATCTGAGCAACATCGTCACGAAGGTTGGTTATCCGGTGTCGATGCAGGCTGTCGCTGATAACTTCTACGGCGCGCTGCGCTTCTACACCTACGACCTCGTAGGTCCGCTTGGTAGCCAGCTATCGCTGTCCCAGACGACAGGCCTTCTTTCTGGAACGTTCGCGAGTACCGGGGATCATACAATCAACCTGTTTGTAACCGATGCGACCAACCGGGTTACCTCGAAGCCGATGCAGGTCAATGTGCTTCCGGTTCTAAAGGTTACGGTTCCTGCTCAGGTGATCCTGACCCAGAGCCAAGCCGTCAACCGGACGGTTCTTACTGACTACAAGCTAGGAACGGTTGCCTATGAGAAGGTGAACCCGGAAGCTTGGCCTGAGGGTATTGATATCAACCCATCGAACGGCACCATCGTCGGCACAGAGGTAATTGCTGCTTCTGGCGAATATCCTGACCTTCAGATCAAGGCGACCGACACCTTCACGAGCGCGGGCCAGACATACACGGACGTTCAGTATTCCAACACCTTCAGCATCGTGATCCAGGAAATCGACGCTATGCCGGTGATTTCGGACAGGTCAAAAACCATCCTTGGTACAGCCGGAACGGAGATCACGCCTCTGTCGCCGACGGTCGTGGATGATTACTACAACCGTCCTTGGAACTACAGCGGCACCATCTATACGGCGAGCCATGATCTCTCGCAGTACGGGCTGGATTTCGATCCCGCCACTGGCCGGATCTCGGGCACACCGACGGAAGCCTTCATCATTCGTGACTTCACGATCACCGTGACCTCCAAGCGTGGTGATAGTGACACGACGGCTCCTTTCTGGATCGGTGTCGCACCGGAAGGCGATATCGTCCCGACGGCGGGGCAGCAGGATGAGTTCACGGCTTGGGTCGGGGAATCCTATGAGCAGGATGCTCCGTCCTTCGATAACGTGATCGGTAATCTTTCGTACATCAGGTCGCCGAGTAGCCCTTACTTCGACGCTGAGACAGGTGTTTACAGCCAGAACGAGATGCTGGCAGAGCAAATCGGCCGCGTGCAGACGACCATCACCGTTGTCGATGAATTCGGCCGTACCGGAGCTTTCCCGCATCTGCTGATCATCGCACGCCGTCCGATTGAAATTACCTTCGCACCTCAGACGTTCGAAGGAGAACGCGGTGGTCAGTTCACAACGGACATCAAAGATCTCGTTACGGTGGAATACGGGACGATCGATCAGTTGACGTTCTCGATCAGCATGGCTGATCCGGCAAAACAATTGCCGAACGGACTGACCATGTCTCCGGATGGTGTGATCTCGGGTGCGATCCTGGGTGGCCAGGGCGAATACACTTTTGTTGTGTCGGCGAGCTACTACGATGTGCTCACCGGAACGATCAAGAGTGTCCAGTACGAGTACGCCATGAACGTTTCGTATGACGGGTCGACTTACACGAAGGTCTCCACTGGTTACAATTTTGCCTGTGGCGTGACATCGGCTGGAAAGGTGACCTGCTGGGGTCAGAACAACTACGGCCAGCTCGGCAACGGCACCAAGGTTGACTCCACTATCCCTGTTGAAGTGGCAAACCTGTCGAACGTTTCGGATGTTTACGCGGGTCATACGTCAGCCTGTGCCATCAGCAACGGGGCCGCTTACTGTTGGGGTTATAACAACTACGGACAGCTCGGAACGGGTGATACCAACGAGCGTCTGACCCCAGCACCTGTGTCTGGCATGAGTAGCGGCGTAACGACGATGTTCGTGAACGACGACCCGCTGGATCCTGGCCAACCACACGCCTGCGCGATCAAGGATGGTGCGCTCTACTGCTGGGGTTCAGACTCCTATGGAGTGCTCGGCAATGGAGCTGCAGGCGGCAATCCAACTCCTGCGATCGTGACGGGAATGGAAAGCGGCGTTGTTTCTGTCGGCGGCGGCTACATCCAGACCTATGCTTCCAAGGCTGACGGCAGCTATTGGGGCTGGGGCTGGGGTGGCGAGAACCGCCTTGGCTTTGGCTACACCCATAACCAGTATCAGGAGCCGCTTCTTATTCCGCTTATGACTGGCATCAAGAAGGCGGAGAACATGATGGGCCTTACCTACGACGGACGTATCGTCAATCCGTCAGGGAACACCCTCGCGTCCAACGTGAAGGACGTAGCGGCTACTTCGGCTCGGTTCTGCTACATCGACGGCAACGACAATGCCCGTTGCACGAACTACGCTCACTTCCAGTGCCCGAATGCTAGTACGTGCGGCGAGGATAACTCACCGCTCGTTCCGGGAGCGACGGGGATGCGGAGCATCGATGCATCTGGCGACTTTGCTTGTGGCATCAATGCTGCAGGATACCCGGTATGCTGGGGCCAGAACTTCTACGGACAGCTCGGTGACGGCACAAGGCTCGGGCGAGAGAACGCGATGCCAATCCTGTGATGGCGTGGCAAAGGGGGCAGCCGAGAGATGCCCCCTTTTTCTATGCGATGTTGAGATCCGATTCAGAAGGATTCGTTGACGAATCTTTAATCTTCGCTGCTTATGTCAAATGTTGACAACAACGGAGATCTTCATGGCCGACCATTCCCTTATCTATGACAAGATCAATGCGAACCGCGCCTACCATCTGAGCACCGCTCTTTCTGAGGCTGTTGAGTGGTTGGCGAAAGAAAAACCATTTGGTCGCCGCACTGGTGAGTATAAGTGGCTTTCTCGGTTCCGTACTCCCGATGTCGATACGGTAACGGTTCATGACTTCCTGAAGACGTTCCAGCTCGTTCGCCAGGGATGGGATCTCGAGGCTTGCACGGCTGTCGTCAATGACATGATTGCCGACGCTTCTTTCGACCCGGAAGTTTCGATTGCCGTGATTGCTGATCGCTTCCGTCCGCTGACCAAGTCCGGTTATGTTCAGACCTCCGCGGCGACGAAGTTCGCCACTTTCGCCAAGCCGCTCCATCAGGTCTTTATCTGGGATCAGCTTGCGACGCGTTCGGTTCGGCTTCATCAATGGCATGTGACAGGGCGCAGTGCGAAGGGTGGTCTTGCAGATCTCTATGTCAACGAGGGCGGAAAGCACTCCTACCCTGACTATGCAGCGGCGTGCACGTTGAAGCTCGAGGCAGAACGCAATCGCGCCGATTTCCGAGAAACGGTCGCGGCCTTGACGGAGAAGCTGGATCAGTTTGACGGCATCTGTGCTGATCGCAGCGTTGTGACACCGGAGTTTATCGAGCGGCGCTTGCTGGACAAGCTGTGTTTCGTTGAAGGTGACAGCATCCGCGCGTTGTCCAAGGCACGGAATAAAGCAGCCTAAGAAAACTGTGGATTCTGAATAGCATCGCCGAAAGCGCGGTCGGGACAGTGCCTCTCGGCCGCGCTTTCGTGCTGATGGCTGTTGAATCAGATTGGCAGCAAGATTCTGCAACCCATTGAAAATGATTCATTTCGAGTCGGAACGAATCACCTCGATCTGCTTTGAGTCGCCGTCAATAGTGATTCGGAGTAGAGCAGATGGCGAGCGGACATCGAGCGCAGTGGAAGGGCTTTCTCAAGTTTGGAGAGGTTACCTGTGGCGTGGCGCTGTATACTGCCGCCAGCACCTCCGAACGGATCGCTTTCAACATGATCAACAAGGCATCGGGTAACCGCCTGAGCCGTGTTTTTATCGATAGTGAAACCGAAGACCCGGTGCCGAAGGAGAAGCAGACAAAGGGCTTCGAGATCGATTCCGGCCAATACATCATCATCGATCCGGATGAGGTTGCTGCCGCGGTGCCGGAGAGCAACAAGACGCTCGAGATAGAGGCGTTCATTCCCTGTGCCGACATCGATGATGTGTATTTCGACAAGCCCTACTATCTTACGCCCGATAAAATGGGTTCGGATGCCTTCGTTGCTCTTCGCGACGGGATGGTTAAATCCAAGGTGGCCGCGATAGCCCGCACTGTGCTTTTCAGGCGTATGCGCACGGTCCTTATCCGCCCACATGGCAAAGGGTTGATCGCAACCACCCTCAATTACGACTATGAGGTTCGATCATCGAAAAAGGCGTTCGAGGAGATGCCTGACCTCAAGATCGAGGGTGAGATGCTCGACCTCGCGAAGCACATCATCTCCACCAAGAAGGGCGATTTTGACCCGGCTACATTCGACGATCGCTACGAGACGGCGTTGGCTGAGCTCGTAAAGGCAAAGATGGAAGGTAAGGCGCTACCAAAACCCAAGAAGGTTGAGGTTTCCAAGCCAAGTGATCTCCTGGCCGCCCTTCGCGAAAGCGCAGGTGTCGACCGACGGTCACCCACCAAAGGAAAGCGTGCTGCTGCTCAAGCCACTGGCAGACAGCGCGCCGCGCGCGGGGCGGGTGCGAATGCCGCCGCTTCGAAATCCGCCCCGCAGCGCAAAGCAGGTTGAGGAGGGCTGCTCATGGCTCCGCGATATTACTGGAAAGGCTATCTCAAGCTCTCCTTGGTGACTTGCCCGGTTGCCATGACCCCGGCGACTTCCGAGTCTGAGAAAGTTCGTTTCCACACCCTGAACAAGGAAACTGGAAACCGTGTTGTGGCGCAGTACGTCGACAGCGTTACCGGAAAGCCCGTAAAAGACGAAAACGAGGTGAAGGGATACGCTCGTGGCGAGAATGACTATGTGATCCTGACAGACGACGATCTCGATGCGGTTGCCCTAGATACCGTGAAGACGATCGATATTGAGAAATTTGCGCCGGCCGACAGCATAGAGTGGGTATATCTGGAAAAACCGCACTACCTGATGCCTGATGATCCGGTGGGGAACGAGGCTTTTGCGGTTATCCGGGATGCCATGAAGGCTGAGAGCGTCGTCGGCATCTCTAAGCTCGTGATTGGCCGTCGGGAGCGCGCAGTGGTTCTGGAGCCGCGTGATGAAGGTATCGTCCTTTGGTCTTTGAGGTTTGGCGACGAAGTGCGCCCTGAAGACAGCTATTTCGAAGATATCGATGAGAAGGCGGATCCTAAGCTGACATCGCTCGTGCAGCAGCTCATCAAGAAAAAATCGGCGCATTGGTCGCCTGAGATGGTAAGCGACCCGATCCAGACGAGTCTGCTTGCCTTGATTGATGAGAAGAAAAAGGCGCTGAAACCCAAAAAGACTTCGAAAGGCAAAGCAGAGTCTGCCGGGCCGTCTAATGTGGTGAATATCATGGATGCCCTTCGGAAATCGATCCAAGAGGATACGAAGAGCCGGAAGGTCGGCTGACCCTGCTTGCCAAAATAGGCAAATCAGCTCACCTTCCTTTCCCATGGTTGAGATCGAGCGTCCCTCTATTCCCCGAGGTCATCCTGATCGGTACATCGCGTGCCAAGATGCCCTGCATGGTGCCTTTCGGGAACTCGTGGATAGCTCGGTCTTGGCGGGGTGGAGCGAACAAGAAGCTCTTTCGGCTCTGATAGACCTTGCTGACCATCGCATCCTGGCAATGGAAGCCAATAGCCAGTCTGACATACTCATCGCTTTGCTAAGACGGATGACTTGAGCCTATGGAGTGGCGCGAACCACCCTGCTTTCATTGATCTCCGGGATCCTCCCTGCCCTAACGAGTCTCTCGTAGGCGATCAGCATCTGATCGTGATGGACGGATGCCAAGTTTCCCTTGATAATCTTTAGAACCTCGAGCGCAGCATCGGAGGGTGTCGTTTTCGCGGGAAATGGCTCCAGGCTACTAATAGGTATCGTAAAACGGGTAATGCTGTAGGCGAAGCGCGCGACGCAACTGTCGTTGTCGACCCGCTCTACCACGACTGGCTGGCCAGGTGGAAAAAGGGGACGCGAACCTGAAGGCTTGTAGCGATAGGTATCGCCGGGGTGTGGTATGCGACTCATGGGGATCCTCCGGCCGCAAAATGGCTGAAACTCCAAGTGGTAGTCAATGACAAGCCTATTGTGCGCCGCCCGGATTTCGGTGCGTCCGACTACCGGAGCCGGGCATCAATCTGATTTGGTACGGTAACGACAGTGATGGCCGTCCTTCTTGTTTTGGTTGTTGCCGATCATGGCAGAGCAGACAATGGGACAAGAAGGGAGACTGCCATGAACACGAAATTTGATAATCTTATTCCATTGCTTCTTGTCTTTGGCCTGTGCACCTATGGGATGGTAAACTATTTTATCGAATCCAGTCGGAGCGACGGCGGAATGTTGTTCAGGGCGCGCGCCGCTATAGTCGAGGCAGGAAATAAAGAGTTCTGCGACGATAACGGTAAGCGCGCTGACACCGGATTGGAATGTTGGACTTCAGGCGCGTTCCGGCTTACTCGCGACAAGGAGAACCATATAACTCTGTTTCGTGTGGATGGCGAGGAAACGCGCAAAATTGCAGGTACCCGCCGCAACGATCGGGGCCAACCAGAGGTATTTGCTGATAGGCCTCATCTTGAAGAGGCGATCACGGAACTGGAGTCGTCGCGAGCTTGATGAATCCTTGTGAGCTGGACTTCAGGGGATTCATTTGTTACACCTAAGTCAACAAATGGAGGTGTGGATTGCTCGTTGAAAGGCTAAGGGGATATGCACCCGGCACCGCTGCTCGTGTTGGCTCCGTTACGCTGACGAAATGGGGTGAAGGATCTTGGTCTGCTTCATTGACGCGTCGTTCCGACAGCGTATTCGGGCTGACGGCATTAGCTGCATATCGAGAGGCCATCTCCAGCAACCAGCCAATTCCGAAGGTCGTGGCGAAATGATAATGTACTCCCTCGAGAATCTGCCGATCACGCGCGTGCGCCATAGGGGCGCACCGATGGTTCGGAGGTTCAAATGCATTTCAAACGCAAACGCCGCAAGAACGCCCGTGCAGGGTGTCTGATGTGCAAGCCGCATAAGGCAAACGGTGCCTGCCCTCGTCATATGGATATGCGTATGGGCAATCGCAGACGCTACGAGGCAGGAACTGCCCAGCTCCGCTGTGAAGGCATCAAGGAAAACTAAGCGATCCTTTTTAAAGAAGAGGCCGACAGTTAACGCTGTGGGTCTCTTCTTTTGCAGAATCTTGTTCCAAGACTCAGGTCTTCATCGATCGCTCCACGAAGGCATCAATGGCTCTATTGGAGATAGAGCCAGCCCTGTACCGGAAGGCATTCTCTGGTCCACGCGGTACCGCACGTGATTCCGTCGTCAGAATACTTCAGAAATGATCGGGTTTGCGACGATGTCGGACGACGATCGAAAAGGGGTTCGAGACGGCCTTATGGCGAGCGAGCGGCAGTGAACTCGTTTGTGGCGCGATCTGCGGGTCTGGGTATGTCTCGGTAGCTGCAGATACACTCGTGCAGGCGATCGCGCCTGTCGTCGATCAACGTCGAAGCCTTCAGGTTAAGCCGCCGGGTTCGCTTTCTCATAGGTCACGTTACCTGGCGCCCCGAACTGAGAATTGCACCCATGAATATAGGATTGAATCCTTGGAAAAGGAAATAGCCGAGGGGATGGGGGTAGCAGATCTGCGGGCATGAAAAAGGGGAGGAAACGAGGCTCCCTCCCCTTTTTCATTTCTTGTCACTTAGTTCGGACTGGCCTGCGCGACATACGTGTATCCGGGGTGGAAGGAGAATGGAACCCAGTCCTCACCGTTATACGAGTAAGAGAGTGTCACATCGATGGGCTGCGAGTCGGCCATGCTATAGAACACGACATACATCTTGCTTACGGGTGGCGGGTTAGCTCCGAGATCGATTCCGATGTATCTGCCAACAACGTGAGCAGCGCCACCCGACGACGAATTATAGATCGAGTCGAGGTTGCCCCAACCATCATAGAGCCCGTCCGTTAGTGGCGTTGCGGTACCACCGATAAAGAGGTTGGGCACTATATTCGTGTTGTTCTGATCCAATAGCTGGAAGCTTTCCACACGAGCTGGCCAGCCGTACTCGCGTTCCCATGATGCCTTCCAGTAGCGTGGATTACCCTGGTTGACGATGGCTTTCAGTATGACTGCCGCCGACGCGGTTGCGCCGTCAGAACTGTCCGTAACCGTTACAGTCAGCGGATATTCACCTGCCCCGGGGGCCGTTCCGGAAATAGCACCCGTTGCAGGATCGAAGGTTACCCCAGCCGGAAGTCCTTCGACATCAAAGGTTGGAGTTCCCTGTACGTTGGCCACAGACGCTGTCTGCCGAGCAGAAAATGTTCCGCTGTCTGCGACCATCGTAACGTTCTTGGGCGTGATCTCGATGTCGCCCAACACGACGATATAGCGAATAAGCGTGGCTGAGCGACCGAACTCGTCCACTGCGACCTGCCAAATCGTGTGGGTTCCCTTCGGAAGTTCGGCAGTCGTGGTGATGGCACCAGTGTCCGGATCGATTACTACGTTAGCAGGCGTTGAGTATGGAGAGTGGACGAGTTTGCCTCCTGCATGGTCGAAGTATGCCGTCGTATCGGGCAGATCGAGGCTGCTGCGAACATAGAATGTCGTTGGCTGTGTCGGAGTTACTGCGAGATAGGATGCTGGTGCCGCTCCGATCCAGAACGGAGGAGTAGAGCTGCTCAGGCCAAGCTTTGATGTCACCGTGATAACGAGGTCTGGGATAACGAATGACTTCGTTGCGGCTCCTGAGATCTTGCCAGTCTTGGTGTCGAAGGTAAGTCCGTATTCCGAGAGGTCGTGGCTTAACGAGTATTCAGTTCCGCCGTAGTTCCATGCACGGTAGGTCACATCGTCGTAAACGTACGGAGTGAAGTTTACCGGGCTTCCGACGTTACCTAGGTTCGTTGTGCCGATAGGAGAGATGATCGGCCCAGCAACGATGTCGGTGATAACAATCGAGAACTTGTTCGATACCTGAACGTCAGTGTAGGTGCTGCCATTCTGAGTGAACGTGTCCGTGGCGCGGATCTGAAGATCCGGGTACGTGCCGGCCGCACTGACTACATTGGTGCTCGTGATCGTGCCGTTCGACGGGTTGACATCAAAACCTTCAGGCCATGCTGCGGGGTTTGCCTTCTCATAGGTCACGGTGCCGAGCTTGTAGTCGGTCAGAACAGTTCTGGTGAGGGACATGCCCTGCTCTGCCGTCACTTCCTGAGGGACTGTTACCCTGAGGTTCGGGATGACGTTGATCTGCAGAGGCTTAGAGGTCACGCGGTTCGTCGCGTCGGTTACGTGCACATTCATGATGTGGTCGGCGACAGACGTGAACGTGCCCGTGAGTAGACCCGTGGACGTGTCCAGAGAGAGCTGCGAGGCCAGATTACCTGTCAGATCATAGGAGTAGAAGCGGAGCGCTCCGTAATAGTTGTCCGCGACCGACTGCATTGAAACCGGGTAGCCGACCTTGGTCGTGATGTTGGTCATCGTGAGGCCGATAGCATCAGACGACAGGAAGACCCGGAACGAAACAGGCAGTGTTGCGGTGCGTCCAAGAGCGTCCGTCACGCTGACGGTGATGCCCGTGTAGTTTCCGATCTGCTGAGCAGTTCCGTTGAACTTGCCAGAGAAGTAAACTCCAGTTCCGTCGGTGGTGTAGGTGATGCCCGGAGGAAGCTGCTCGGCACCCGACACGGTGAACGTCGCGTTCTTGCCATAAGCCGCGTACTTCGGTGTTACCGACATGATGCCGTTACCGCCCGGCACAACCACGCCCTTCGGGTTTTCCGATGAAACGAGCTGGAGTGCCGATGCCGGAGCGACGTTGATCGTCACTTCGTTCGAAACAGCAGTATTGTTCGTGATCCGCGTCGGGTCATCCATCTCGTAAGCATCTGCATGGTCGTCATGTGCGACTACGCGGAACTTGAATGTACCTGCCTGAGAAGGAACGCCGTGCAGCGAGGCCGCTTCCGTGTCGAAGATAATGGCATCTGTTGGCAGTGCCGCTTCGGCAATCGACTGACCGTTCGAGGCTAGGGTAAGTCCGGACGCATCACGATAGACGAGGGTTCCCGGAACTGTGCCATCGAGGCTGTATCGGATGTTACCGATCGGGTAGTTCGTCACCACTCCAAGGCCGCGGTCGATGATGTCCTCGGCTTCAGCAGAATACTGACGCGCATTGATGACTGAGATCGATGTGCTTGTCTCCAGTGGCGGACGAACATCGAAGTGTAAGTTGACGGGATTGCCGCCGAACGTCCGGCCATCATTGTCGGTAGCTTGGCCGCGGATTGACCTGTAGCCAGGGACGGTGAACTTGCTTCCTTCTTCGTAGGCACCAGTCGTGCTCGAGAAGTTGAGGTTAGGATCCGTGGCTGCATCCGTGGAGAACTCGACCGGAAGCATGGCGTTCGTAACCGTGATTGGCTTGGTCGTGAAAGGTTCGTCAACGCGCAGCGTTCTGCTGACGGAAGAGGTTCCGTCATGTTCGATGTCGCCAGACTTCGTAACGAGCACCGACAGGTTGCCAGGGATCGAGTTGCGCTTGCCTTCACCGTCTGTCGCCGTCACGAGCGTGTCAAAACGGCCGAACTGGGTCGGGATGCCGACGATCTCGCCGTTAGAAGGATTGATCGAAAGGCCAAGGGCGGCAAGACCGATCTCGCTGTCTGGATCAAGCGACCACGTTACGGGTTCCTGATAGGATCCCTTGAGCGATGGAGCGGCTGTCGTTGCTCCCTTTAGAGCCATTGAGCCTTCTTCGAGGAGGTACTTCGCAGCCGATGGCGTATAGGTCACTTCCATCGGGATTGGTGCGCCAACCGTGATCGAGAACGGTGCCGTCCAGTTCCGCAGAACCTCGCCATTCGCTCCAAGGGAGGTCGCCTGCAGAACGATGTTCGAGATCACCGTGCCTTCGGCCGCATCGGTTCGGCCGATGATCATCCCCGAGGTCTCATCAACGTTTAGACCAAAGGTTGCGATGTCCGTGCCGCGGGTGGTGTCGACAGTCCAAACAGGCCTGTTCCAGAAGCCTTCGTTGGCCTCAGGTTCAATAGGCGTGTCCAGCTTTTCAGCGTTGGCCTGGCGCGGAAGGTCGTAGTTAGTTTCCGTCGATGCTGCCGGATATGGCTTCACATCGAAGTTGACGATCATTGTTCCAACGCGTCCGCGAGCATCTTCGAACGACACTTCAACAGGACCTTCAAACGCAGAAGTTGGGGTTCCAGTGAATGTTGCAGTCGCAGGATTGAAAGTGAGGCCTGCTGGGTTTTCCGGGGTTGCGCTCAGGAAGGTGACTTGATCACGACCGCCAATAACGGTGTCCTTGTCAATCGTCGCGCGCAGATCCGGGATCGGAATGACAGTGGTCATCTCGCCCGTGCCCGTTCCGGCAACGGTACCCTGTACCCTTGCGCCCGTGCCTGCAGGTGCTGCCCAGTCGGTCAGGGAGACATCGAACGTGACCGAGGCCGACGAGCCTTCGGTGTCGGTTACCGTTGCGACGAACGGGCCATAAGTGCCGATGAGGGAGTGTGACGTGTTGGCTGCTACCAAGAGGTGGCCATCGTCATCCATGGACAGCCAGCTCGGCAGAGTCGAATTGTCGGCAGTCGCGAGTGACCAAGTCAGAGCGAGTTCTTTTGCTCCCGGAGGCTGCTTGACGGAGAAGGCTTCATTTTCCTGCGCGACATCCCACTCTACCTTGAAGGACTGTTCGCCACGGATGGTGAGTTCGATGGGCTCGCGCTCTTCAACAACAACGTTGAAATCGTTTGAGGTAACAGACTCGCCAGAGAAGTCAGTAAGCGTCGCTGTGAACGGCCCGTAGGTGCCAGCGGGCTCCTTGGTAGATCCCACAAGCTGGCCGTCTTCATTGAAGGACAGTCCGATAGGGAGGGCTTCCGTGTTGGAATAAGTGATCTTCGGGTAGACCTCTCCCGAAACGTCTGGAATGACGGCAGCGGCATCGTACGGCGTTGATGCCCATGGCTTGTCGCCTTCTAGGCGCTTCACACGCATGTCCGCGACCGGGCCAATGGAGAGCGGGTCGTGAACTTCGAAGGAAACCGAGCCGTGGTGGCTGTAGCCGTCGCCATTAGCCAGAGACAGGGCTACAGACTTAACGCCCTTATCGACGGTCTCGCCGCCGATCTCGATCTCAGGCTCGTTCTCTGTCGGAGAAAGGAACGAGATGTATGGGAGGTCTGCTGGATTGGTGAAGGAGACCGTATAGTCAGGAATTCCACCGCGAACAGCAACCTTGCCGTCGTAGTAGTCGCCGACACGAACGTGGCGTTCCTGCGGGTCTGTGATATCCGTAAAGCCTGCATCACCCGGACGAACCTGGATCGTGTATAGGCACTCACGCGAGGTGACGACGCGGTCGCCGTTCTTAACGTCCACGGCGATGGTAAAGCTGCGGTCATCACCATTGTTCTTCGGCGTTCCGACAATGTGTCCCGTGCCTTCAACGAATTCGAGTCCTTCAGGAAGCTCGCCTTCAACCAGCTTGTAGAACACATCGCCCTGAGCACCGTAGGCACGAGGAACCTCGACATCTGCCTTTACACCGGTAAAGAGGGTGAATGGGGTGTATGCGAACGGATTGCAGTCCGGCTGGGGATCGGAAGATCCGAACGTAAACCAGTTGGAATAACCGATCGTACCGTCTACATCCACGGCCTTTAGACGAACGGTCGAGGTATCATAAGGCTGTGTCAACCAGCCCTGCGTGATGAGGTTGAGGGGCGACGAGTTTGTCCACATTCCGAGAGGAAGTGGATCTTCTTCGGAGTCTTGTAGTTCCAGATAATAGCGAACCTTGCGCGACGGATCGATCTGATAGTTGACGCTATGGACGTTAGGTGCGGAGATGTCGTGCCAAAGGCCCCAACCCCATTCGAGCTGAGGCAACTTACGCACCATGTCAGGAATGAGCGGGAAGGTCGGGCCGTCTTCAACGATGTACTTGCCGTAATAGGTTGCGACGATATCGCCCTTATAGTCCTTGCCCGTGATCATGAGGCGATAGGTGCCGGGCTTGGTCGGAGTTCCCTGGATATAGCGATTGTCCAGATCAATGCCATCAGGCATCGCGTAAACGTGCGCCCAGGATTCAATCGCAAGGTTTTCGGGCATGCCTTCAGGGCGCGGCAGTTCATCAACCTTGAAGAAGTTTGTATGGGCGTAGAGCGTTGTCGGGACTGGGATACCCTGCAGCACGACCACATCGAACGTAACGGTCGCTCTCGCAACGAAATTGCCCGCTGAGTCCATTCCTTCAAGCCTGACAACCTGGCCCCCTACAGGCTGGGTGGGCGTGCCTTTGAATGTGCGCGTAAGCGGATCGAACGTGATTCCTTCGGGGAGTTCGCCAGACACGACGCGCCAATTGTCATCCTGCCATTCAGGCTTCAGAGGCAGCAGTTCATCGAACTCAACGCCAACGCCTGCAACGTAGAAAACTGTAACACTCTTGCTCTCGAGATCATCGTCGGCACCGCCGCGGCGCTCAGTAATGACTGGAGCCTTATACCGATAGAAAAGGTCTCCGTTAGATCCCTGGATAGCGGAGGCTGGTGACACGGAGGTCAGCAGGACGGCCGCTGAAAGGAGCGAGTTTACAAAGGACTTCATGTCAATTCCCCAAAGGCAGTTTGACGAAGATGATAATCCTTCAATGATGCGTAATCATATAGCCGGTGTCGAGAACTGAATCCTTGAAACTGCGTGATATTTGTGGTTTATGGCGGCGAAAGGAGACTTATATGACTGGAATTCGTCAACTCGACAGTATCGACCCAAGCCGGAGTGTGTTCAGGACGCGTCCGGGAATGATCCGGATCTTTGCGGCCGTGGGCGAATGTGCGTTCGACAGCGCTGGCAATGCAGTCGATGCTGATGTCAGGTTTCTCGAACGTGCGGAAAACGGCGTGGCCTGGGAAACCTGGAGCGTTGGCCAGAACCTTCATTGGCACCCGTTCCGCCTGCGTCTGAGCAAGACAGCCCGAGCCGGACTGCATATCACAGCCGAGACGGGCGATGGTCGATACCTGTCGAATTTCAAGATCCGCGAACCGGGAGTTTTTGTCCTCAATCCCTCAAACGCCGTTTACCTCGCAGAACCCATCGAAACAGCCATTGATGGTGATGTTGAGGGGTGCGTCGTAAATGATGTTCTGAGGCTTCATTATGGGCTGAACGGTGGCTATCTTGAAACGCTCAAAATCCCCCTGCCCTCCGGCGCGCTGCGGGATCCGTCGCGGTTCTTTCTCACCCATTGACAGATTCTGAATCCTTTCCTAGCCTTTGAAAATCTTCAACCTGACATGCCGCCATAAAACGTCGGCGCCCGCTCCCCATAGCACAGGGAGGTGTCGTTCTGCTAAAGGACGACTTAATGCTTGATTCTCTAAAATACGGCCGCCTCATCGTGGACGCAGAAGTCTACACCTGCCCTGAGAGCGGCGCGACCCGCACAACCATCTCGGTAAAGAAGCGTAGTCCATCCGATTACCTCGTTTACGTTGGGCATCCCATCTCCGGTATCCGTGTTGGACGTATCCTTGAGATGCAGGATAGAATCTCAGCGGCCTTCAACCATCTCAACGAAGGCACGGCACAGTCGGTTCGTTGCCTGTTCCCCATGCGAACGACCCATCTTTCCGCGACGGACATCGGTGCCAATGAATACGAGGGAGCGAAAGAGCTTTTCTCCAATACACGACACTTCACGCTGCAGAACCGGATGGATGCAGTCATGGCGGCTGATGCCGTGCTTGTAAACTTCGATCTAAAGGATGACGACGGGAATTACCGAGTGTCGAAGGGTATCCCCTTCGACTACGGCTGGGCATCGGCGATGGGGAAGCCCGTCGTTACGGTCATCAGCGATGATAACCCGAACATGTGCGCCGCGGCCGCCAGGGCCTCGAAGATCGTCGGAACCGTCGATGATGCAGTTCGCGAGATGAATGGCCTTCTCCGCCATGTGAAGACGCAGATGAAGCCCCGCGTGGTTGCGGAACTGTTCGATTTTACCGGGGCCGGATCAGCTCTTTCCATGATTGCGAGCTTGGCCGAAGCGGATGCCCGCAAGCACATGGACGGAGGCCGGGCCATCATTGCGGTTATCCCGGAAGGTCGACAAGCTCCATGCTGGCATGGTCAAGTCGCCGAGGTGGCTGACTGGGTCGTTGATGATCACATTACCGCCGAAAACATTGTGGCCAGATTGATCGGAACCGCATAACAGGAGGCCTTGTCTCTCCGGCGGTGTCGCGTCCTCGCAACTGTACTCTTTGATGGAGTCGGGCTACTCGGATGTCTCGCCGCCGGGGCGGACGAACCATTCGTAACCAATACGCTTTGCACAGTCGCTTCCCACAGGAAGAAGCCCAAGGTTGTCTGCAGGATCAAGCTCCCGATCAGCAATCTCCCGGTCTTCGGGATGGATCACTTCAACGCAACCGAAAGCCGCGTGTCCGAGATACGGTACGGCTTTCGTGATGTCTTTCTGGCAGACAAAGCAGTAGGTATTCGACTTCGGCATACGTCGAAAATCGGGATCAACGAACTTGCTCCGGAAGGAATACTGCGGCTCTGTTGCCAATGTCAGGCTCCGTGGCTTGAAGAGGCTGTGGATCAGACCGTGAAGCGCTCTTTCGCTTCATCCCATTTCTCGAATCCGAAGATCCCTGCGCCGCACTGGGGATCGTCCACATCGATCATATGCTTGCTCCCCTTCTTGCCAACATAGGTTCCGGTAGTGGTGAAACCCATGTAGACGGTTACCGTCTGGCCCTTCTTGAAAGCAGGCATTAGCAAATCTCCGTTGTTCATAAGCGCCTTGTCGCACAAGGATTCATCATTGTCAACAATTAGGGTGTAGAGTTGATCCTACTCCTGACAAGATTGGGAAAGCGGTCAAATGTCCAGCGAAGCGTCGTTATCATCCTCAGCGTAGCTGACTTCCGGCATGCTCAGCCCGATAGTCTTGAGGACGTTCCGCCTTTCCATGAGCTGGGGAATAATCACGTGGCGCATCCAATTGCGTTCATGGACGGTTTCGGCGTTGCTCTCGTCCTCGATCCACTCGATCCGCCGATTATGTGCCTGCCGCTCGATCTCCTCACGGGTCACCGACAGGAAGGGGCGGTAGCGATCGGCCACGCGCTTGGCCATCCGCAGCTGATCGTGAGGCACTCCTCTGATCAACCGCATCAAGACCGTTTCAAGCTGGTCGTTCGCATGATGGGCGGTTACCACGAGCTCATCGGCATGCTTCACGGAGGCGAAGAATGCGTATCGCTGGTTACGGGCCTCGGCCTCCAGCGAATTCGCCGCACGCATTGCATCGGGATCGCCTTCGGCTGTCAGAAACGAGACATTATTCCGAAGGCACCAAGAGCGCACGAGCGCGACCTCGTCACCAGACGTTGGACGAAGGCGATGGTTGAAATGAGCCACCCGAAACGGCTGCCTACAGTTCTTGTTGAAGAAATCGAGCATGAACATGGAGTCCACGCCGCCACTCACACACAGCAGATATCTGTCCGAGGTGGTGTTGATTTCGTCGATGATGTCGCGCCAGCGAACCTGCATGCCCAATCTCCAATGTCCCCAGCATAAAACCACCCTCTGCAGCGAACATCCAGAGCGACCACCCCGCATCGGACAGGCCATGTCGCGATTGTGGGCATCATTCAGGTCATCGAGGAGGACCCGTGGCTACGGCCTGAGCCGTGGTGGATTTCTTCAGGATCGACGATCCTTCCTGAGAAGGAGGAAAATCGAATGCAGACGATGAGGTTATATCACGGCACCGCGCGGCGTTTCAGAGAGTTCAGCAAGCTAGGGGTTGAGCCACGGTTCAAGACGGGAGCCGGTATTCTGGGGCACTATCTGACGGAATCTGAAAGCCACGTGCTTGCCTATGCCCGCGGGAGGCATGGGAAGGTCTACACTGTCGATGCATCCTTCGAGGCCATGAAGGTTGTCCCTCCCCGCCCGTCCGGGCTCAGCGAAATCGACGGGATGCAGCTCGACTATTCGGAAGAGGATTTCGAGGCCTATCGTGAGAACCTGATCGCCGACGGCTATGACAGTGTCTGCTTCGAGACTGAGGACGGGTACTGCGAGTACGTTTTCCTGTATGACGACCAACTGCGTGTGGTGGAATGGGTTCCGGCCGACAAGTTCCAAGGAACTCCTCAGGCTGCGCTGGCCCTTTGATTGCCGAAGGATTCGCGGCAATAATTGTTGACAATTGGCGATCATCTGATAGAGTGGCGTAACGTTATCGAAGGAGATGTAGCATGGCTGACGCAGTAACCATTGAAGCCCGCAAAAAGAAGATGGCCGCTAACGGTGCTCTCCTCGACAAACGTTGGGATGGCCTTCAACAGGATCTCGCCGACAATCTGGTGAAGAAGATCGAAAGCGCTGCGCCTGTTTCCAAGCATCCTGTAGACCAGGCGTAAGGGATGCGGGCGGCTTTCGCCCACCCGGCGATCTTCGCTTCTTCCTTGCTGTCGTTCGCGACAGACTCAGATGGAAGGAGCGGCCATGTCCAACATCAAGTATTTCGTCACGACTGATCTCTACTGGCAGACGCTCGAGCAGTATGCCGGGCATTCTTTCTTCCCGATGATGCGGCGCAAGATCAAGGAATGTGTTCAGCGGAAGCTCTTCAATCCGAATTTCCGGAATGGCCGCGATAAACCATTCGATGTTGATGCCCGGCTCGCGGGTATTTGGCACTATAAGATGTCCGACGAGATTGATGCTGTCCTGTTTTATAAGATTCACGGTGACACGCTGTATCTTACGATGGTTGGCAGTCATCACGACTACCCGGCGGACGGCCGGAATAATCTCAAGGCGCCAACACTTGCGGAAAAGAACCGTAACGCGGTTGCATCGGGTCACGTTGATTATCCGGCGCGCAAGTTTCTTCAGTGGTCTCGACCAAAGGATCTGATCGGAAATCCTCTTCTTGATGAGATTGATAAGGCCGAGCTGAACGCCATCCGCGAAATCCTCCGCCAGGAGAACGATGATGCGGCGATCTTTCAGCGGCTGTTCAAAAAAGACATCATGGATGCCTCAGACGAGGAGTTTGAAGGCTGGATAAGGGAAGTAACGGTCGCTCATATTGAAGTGGAACGTGCAGTTCGTCGCATCGAGATGGGTGCCATAAGCCGTCGGGATCGCCGTGAGATCAGCTCCATTGCGGAAGATCTCGTGATCGATCCCGAGGAAATCCTGCGCCGGGACGGAAAGGGTTTCACCGTCGAGCTTTTCGTTGAGGCCGTGAGGAATGGGATCGACACGTTCGAAGCAATGTCGCGCGGGCCACAGAGGCTATCGCAGATCGTTGATGACTTCGAGAACGATCCGGTTGAAAACGCCCACCGCATTTTGACCCTCGGAAGGAAGCTCACGGTGGAGCTGGCGAGGAAGTCCGAAACCGCAGACAAGGCCGCGTTCGAAATTGAAAGGCTGCTCGTGTTCGGAGAGGCCGTTTTGAGTGATCCGGAAAGCGATGGAATGCGTGACTACGTGAATTTGCGAAGCACCGTGGCCTGCCCCTAACTACGCCCTAAATGGGGGCCGATTTCTCGCATTAGCTCCATGGCTTCAATCGCTATTTTCGGCATCGGGGAACTCCAGTTCGTTGCGCCTTGAAGAAGGCCGAACTGCTTACAGTCTTCCTGCTGAAAGACGTGGCCCGAAATGCGGCAGGCAAGTTTGATTGCGCCCTCGAAAGCGTATTCGGAGACTTCCTTGGGTGACAGCAAATTGATCCGTTTCTCATGCTGTCGAAGGGCATCGTCGATGCCGTCTGCTGGCCGGAGGACGAAGTCGGCCCAGATGCCGTTGTTGAGAATCTTTCCTCCGTAGAGGGCCGCGGCATGTTCGGATCCACGGATAGTGCTGATGCGCGGATGATTGAAAATCAGAACCGCACACTCACACGCTTTGGTGATCGTCCCCATGACATTTTCAACATGGGTATCGCCGAGATCACCGGGCTCATACGACACGCCCGACATGAAGACCTTGAACAGTCGGCCGTCAGTCGTCTCGGTGACCGCGATCTGGTCGCCGTCACCTGATGCATCATTCCGGCGGCGACGCATTGTCCAGCCGTGACTCTCGAACAGATCCAGCCATAGCTTGGCTTGAAGCGGCCAAACGATGCGAAACGGAGAAGCGCTGAGGTCGGTCGGAAGTCCGGCGTGTTCAAGAAATTCAGTTATCGCTTCCTCAAGATCCGCCGCGCCACCAATGCCCCCTTCCATGATCTCATCGAGGCGACGGAGTGAAGGCTGGACGATCCTGGAGGATGGACGCAGAAGCTTCACTGCGGTGAGCGCGGTGGTTTCGTCGACCCGCATCTTGCGGGCGAAGACATCTGTCTGTAGCCGCTCTCTCTCATTAAACTCTACAGCGCTACAGTCTTCATCGAATTTACCGGGCGCTTTTTTGGATTGGACGGCCTCATCCATCATCTTCCAGCTTGGATACCCCATAAGCGCTGCAACACACTCGGCGGCTTGTTCGGAGCCAACAGAGAACTCGTTGACTATAGCGGCACGGGCCTGCTCCATCCGGGATAGTCCATCGGGGACGATGACGTAGGGGAGGATCTCGTCAACTTCGGCTTCCTCTGCGGCCGAAACCATCTCGGCCAGCTTCGTTATGAGGCCCGCGGCTTCCGGATGTCCGAGCTCTGCGGCGCGCTTGATAAGCTCCAGTGGATGATAGGTGCCGACTGCGACGGTGTTTGAAAGCATGTAGTTCGCAAGCTTGTACATGCCTTCGGCGCTCCCGCCTTCGGTCGCTTCAACGTAGAGGTCGACCGCCTTCTTGCTGTCGGTCGGTAGCCCAAACTTTCCATGTTCGTAGTAACTGCCGAGTTCGGCAGCGGCATTGGGGTAGCCAAGGTGGAGGGACATCTTCATGAGCTTGATACCTCGATCAATATCTTCGCCCGTGTGTATGAGATGTTTTGCCAAGCCGTGTGTAGCCATTGCCCGGATGCGTGTGTTATCTCCCGCGATAGCCAGCTCGTAAAGCGTGACAATGGTGCCTGGCTTGGCTTCTTTCCTGTCGAATACGCGGTACGACATAGCCGCATCGACGGCTGCGTCGGGGAAGTGTTCAGCGCAACGTTCCAAGACGGCGAAGACCTGTCCCGTCTCATCGCCGTGGTCTCTTCCCAAGAGAGCCATCGCTTTGATAAAGGCTTCGTAGAGTTCACCTGAAGCCTCGAGGGCGGCGAGAGCCTTCAGTTCCTTCCTGGTAGCCATCAGTCTCTCTCCGCATTTCCCTTGGGACGACTTAGCAAAAACTGTCTGAGTCTTCCAGAAGCGCGGGTGAACTAGCCTGTGGGCCCGATCAGAGCGTGAAGAAGTTGTGCAAGGTTCTTGTCCGCTTTCTCGCCAGACACGGGTTTTCGGCCGTCGACCTCAAGATGCCAGGCATTGTCTTCATCGATAATCAGGGTGACAGCAGAATGTCGTGACCCATTATCGGGTAAATTTCCGATTTTGACCCATTTCAGGGTAAATAAGCCTTTGTCAGAGATGGAGACCTCGGGATCGGGCGACGGCTGCACAGCGTAGAAGGTCTTGAGGAACCTTGCTGCGTTGCGCTTCGACCGTGGGCTTGCTTTCGGAGAAGCGGCATCTTTCCGCCTTGCGGCTCGCGCGGACGAAGAGGCTACGAGGAGCAATCGAGAAAGAACGGCCTCAATGCCATTGGCGGCGGGAGCTGAGTTCATCTGGTACCTGCAATCCTATTGGAGGGTGCGGCCTTGCCGTTGACCCTGTCGATAATTGTTTTGAGCGTCTGATACTTTTCCAGCCTCGTTGATTGAAAACGTTTGCGGAGTCCTGGCCGGGAGTCGTTGCCGCCCCATCTGAGCGACCATTCGATCTTTCCAGACTGTCCGCGACGCGCTTCCGCAAGATGGCGCATCGAGCGCCCAGGTCCGAGGTCAATCTGGATGACCGCCCTCTCCCACGCCGGATCTCCTGCGAGTTGGATAGACGCTTTAAGTCCCTGTGCCTTCATCTGACGGAGGACATTCGGAACTGATCGTTCATCCCGAATAGCTTCATCGGGTAGCGTCACACGCTTGCGCCGTAGCGTTGGATCGGGATCGAAATCCTGGGCGCGCGGTCGAGACATGAGTGATGGCGACGCTACATCTGCCATCCAAAGGTCAGCTAGCTCAGGGGGTTTATTCGTCTTCAGGGAGTATCTGCCCGCCGCCAAGATCCATTCGCGTTTGGATCTCGCAAGTGAAATCCGGTCGGCGACATCGTTGAATTGCCTGAGGAGCTGATCGCGGCGCGTTCCTTCCGACGAGGCAACGGCCTTGGACAAGACGGTCAGTCGATATTCGAAATCATCACGTGTTACGGGATCCCGACCAGGGAGAGGATCTCCTCGCAATCGTTCGAAACGCTCCTCCAAGATCGTCTCTCGATCCTTCACGATCTCAATCGAGACGATGTCATCATCTTTAAAGGGGCCGAGCACCTTGTTCAGAAGCGCGGACTCCGGATTTTTGATCGAAAGAAAATGCATCCTGGCTTGGGTGAGGTAGGAGCCAAGGATCGTTTCGCCGTCCTTTGTGACGAGCGATACGACATCCTGTTCTCTGCAGTTGGCGAAGCTTGCGCGCTCCACGTTCATCCTGACCTCCAAACCATTTCTAGCGACATCTAATCAATCAAACATTCATTGTCAACAATTGTGGCGAATCCTAATTGGCCGCTGGTTGGTTGCGGTTGGTGCACTCACGCTGAATAGGAACCAAAGGAGGAATGAAATGGATCTTCTTGAAATCGATGAAGAGCTTTATGAAGACATCGAGTGCGGCATACTGATGGTCAGCGATGAGTTTGGCGTTGAGCTGTTCAAGTATGACGGCGAGGCTGAGCGAAACGAAGGTGCAGTGCGCCTCAGCGACAAGATCGCAGAGATGGATGACGGAATAGAGCGGGATCTTGTCTTCGTAGAGAACGGAGAGCTTGAGAAGTTCGGCTCGTGGAATGGAAGTCAATGGGACTTCCTTGAATTGCCAGCCTTGGCCAGCGCCATCTAATTTTGAAGATGGCGGCGGGTCTTAACCTTCCGCCGCTTCCAGCTCTTCCTGAAGGCGGTCATGCTCATCTTCCATTTTGTGAATGGACGCAACGCATTCATCGAGGCACTGCGCGGCGAGATCGGGAGTAACTGGGATGTTGGAGCTACATCCTCTCCCAGACCACTTGTACCAAGAAATCTTTAGATCCCTCCAGGCAAAATTATACGGCTGCTCATCATCTCCCCAGCTATAGGCCACGGCGTGGAAGACATCGTTCTTGAACTCGTTACCTGTGTTCGAGAACGGGCTGTCGTAGCTCTTCTGGTGGATGTTCCACATCGCACGTTCGAGTTCGTACGAGATCATGTCGAAGGCGGCGAGCATGATGCGAGGGACTTCGTGCCGCTGGTGGGGCTGTCCGAATACTGCTTGTCCTAATTCAGGAATGAATTCACTCATATCCCCTCCGCTTCCCCAATTCCTTTACGATCATCCTCGTTCGCGCCACCGTGTCAACGGCGAACGACATCCTTCCTTGACCAATGCGAAGCCGGGACCTACGAATTTCTGAGAATTACTTCCTTGGATGGAGATGCCGCCTTGCCAAATTATGTCACCCACCGTTGCACCGTTCATGGTTCCGCCGAGGACATTGCAGCCTTTCAGAAGCTCATGATCCGCGAGGCAGAAGACAAGACTTTCGAAGACGAGATCTTCGACTTCGCGCGCCTCATTCCAATGCCGCCGATCCTGTCCAAGGTAGACAAGAACACGATTTCAGAAAACCTTTACCACATTCTCTATCGCACCAAGAAAATGCCGGAGTCTTGGGCATCGATGAACAAGTACTGCAGCTACCGTCTCGGCCCCATGCATGAATCGGTTGGAAAGAGCGACGAGGAAATCAGGGCGCTCCTCGTGAGCATTGCCCCAGAAAACCTTCAGAAAGCCGAGCTGATGAAGGAAGCGGTCGATACCACTGGCTTCACCTCCTGGTATGATTGGTCCATCAGAAACTGGGGAACGAAGTGGAACAGCATGCATTTCAAGAGGATCTCGGATGATCCGTTTGTTTTCGTGTTCGACACAGCCTGGTCGGCTCCGGTTCCTGTGTTCGAGGCACTTGCTGAACGCTTCCCCAATCTGCAAATCCATTGCGCGACCTTCGACGAAGGCTGGGGATTTGCGGCGGAAGGCTGGTTCAACCCGCCCGATGGCGAAACCGACTATGTCGAGACCGAGCCGAACGACGCGATGTACGAAAAGGTCTACGGTGCCACGATTGAAAGGGATGAGGATGAGGATGAGGATGAAGCCATCGATGAGGGGCAGATCCTCGGTGACGGATCCGAAGAGGAGGCCGAGCGCGACAAGCCCATCTGGTCGGCGTGATCGAGCGTTACAGGTAGCTTGCGAGCTTTGTTCAAAGGGGTCTTCGAGAGAAGGCCCCTTTCTCGATGTTGACCAACGATCTACAGTTATCTAGGTTGTCAACAATATGATCAAGGGTTTCCTGTTGTTCCTAGTCTCTGGGTGTTGAAGGTCTTGCTCAGTTAGGAACTCGAAAAATAGAAGTGAGGATTCGCGTTGGCTCGCGTCACGTATGAACAGGCACGAAAGGACCACGAGTATCTCTGGAGCATCGCTCCCGCAGAGGACATGACTGGCGGCTATATGGATCAGGATGATCTCAAGAAGCTGCTCCGCAATCCGACGAAAGCGACAGCCCGAGAATGCTATGTCGATCAGATCCATTACTGGTTTCAGGTCGGCCCTGACGGGACGGGCGGATCGCGCCGAGGTCATGGGCTCGGCGAGGGACGAGTGCCGTGGCACGACAAGAAGGTAAGGGAGATCGCCGAAAGGCATGGCATTCCCCTTGAAGAGGAAGAAGGCTCTGAGTTCTGAGCACTTGGGCCTCGTGCGTCCCGGTGAAAACTTCTCTCGCGGCAGCTTGACGGGACTTTGCATTCTGCAATAGCATCTAATCAGACGAGATCATGCGTTGGGTTATCATTATAGGATACACTCCCATCGTGCCTTCAGTCCTCGTCTTCCTTTCATGGCAATGCCGAAATCCTGGGATTTGGTTATCCAGATGTGGGTCGCAGGCTCGAGCCCTGCCCGGCTTGTTCCGGTAGCTCAGGTGGGAGAGCAGCAGCAATCCCAAATTTATCCCTTGTACACTCCGCATCGCCATGAAAGGGACGTTCGTCGTGCGGAAGCAAAACGAATCTTTCTCAAAAAATTGCCGCCGGCCTATTGCGCCACATTGCAAAATGCAAAACCATAAGCATTGAAACGAAATCCCTGGCGTTGGGTTATCACTTTGAAAAATGACTCCCCCATCGCCGCCATCCCGCGTTCGTTTCGTCAGCTTACGGAGTCCGCGAAATCCCTGGATTCGGTTATCGCATTATGAAGCCGGAGATCGCAGGTTAGATTCCTGCCCGTCCAAAAAGGGCGGTAGCTTAGTGGTAAAGCGCCGAAAACACCGATCCACCTCCGTGTTCGCGGCCTCCGTAATTTGACGAGCGACGCTTAACATCGAAAGGAAATACGATGTCTTACGCATCGCTCGTTGCAGCCTCGCGCGTTCCGCAGTCGGAGCCGCTTAATGACAAGCAGATCCTCAACAGCGCAGGCGGTTACGTCTTTGCACTCGATATCTGGGCACGGCTCGACCGCTTCCTGGTTCTCGGTTCGGACGCGCCGACCTACTATGCAAGCGCTCGCAAACTTACACGCGACAACGCCAAAGTCGTGATCGAGTGCTGGCAGGCTGATCACGAGAAGACCGCGCAGCGCATCTGCGAGGTCTCCGTTGCAGGCCGCGCGCCGAAAAACTCCCCGGCAATCTTCGCTATTGCTCTTGGTGCTACGCTCGACAGCGTCGACATCAGGAGATCTGCCCTCGCCTGCGTGTCTAAGGTTTGCCGCACGGCATCCCATCTCTTCGAATTTGCTTCTCTTCTCGACGCTCTCGGCCGCGGATGGGGTCGTGCGGTCGCAAGGACTTTCGAGAAGTGGTATGCCGAACGTGCGGTTGGTACTCTTGCGAACCAGATGACGAAGTATCGTGCGAGAAACGGTTATACGCATGGCCGAATCCTTCAGCGAGTTCATCCGAAGGTTTCAGAAGCCGACCGTGAACGCGTTGCCTTGATGCGATGGGCGTGTGGTGGTCACCTAGACGGGTATCCGCTGCCGGAAAAGCTTGTTGGACACTTGGAAGCGATGAAGACCGAGAATGCGCGCGATCTTCTCCCGCTGATCGAGAAGCATGAGCTGACTTGGGAACAGATTCCGACATGGGCGCTCAAGGACTCGAAGGTTTGGGAAGCACTTCTTCCGAACCTCGGCATGACCGCTCTGTTGCGGAACCTGTCAACACTGACTGAACTTGGTATCGTGAAGGCCCTCGGCGGTCGTACCGTCGAGGTTGCCGACAAGCTTCGCAACGCTAAACTTGTGCGCGAGGAACGCCTGCATCCGTACTCCGTCCTGAATGCGCTTGCGGTGTACCGCCGCGGTTCGTCGGTGCAGGGTGATCGTAGATGGAAGCCTGTGTCGGCAATCGGCGATGCGCTTGATGAAGCGTTCTACCACGCCTTTGGCAATGTAGAGCCGACTGGAAAGCGCCATCTGCTGGCACTCGACGTTTCGGGTTCGATGACTTCGAGCTACATCGGTGGTGTGCTGGAAGCGCGTTCAGCTTCTGCCGCGATGGCGATGGTCACGGCCAGAACCGAGAAGCAACATCACTTCGTCGGTTTCTCGTCAACGATCGTTGATCTGAACATTGGTGCTCGAATGAGCCTGCAGGAAGTGGTGCACAACATCTCGGGTCTACCGTTCCGCGGAACCGACTGTGCGGCCCCGATGCTGCACGCGCTGAAGAATGGCCTAGAGGTCGATGTGTTCGTGGTCTACACGGACAACGAAACCTGGCAAGGTGAGGTTCATGCGTCCGAGGCGTTGAAGATGTACCGCAAGCAGACCGGTATTCCGGCGAAGCTTATTGTTGTGGGTATGACTGCAACAGCATGCTCGATCGCTGATCCCAACGATCCGGGAATGCTCGACCTCGTAGGCTTCGACTCGAAGGCCGTATCGCTCATGTCGGATTTCGTCCGCTCATGACACCCGAGGATCTCGAAAGCGCCGTTCATCTGCTCTTCCCGGTAAACGGAAAGAGTTCGATGGCGGTTGCTCTCGGGGTCGATAGTTCGACGCTTTGGCGATATGCACATCGCGGCAAAATTCCCGGACCAGTCAGTGTTGCAGTCTCTGCATGGCTGGTATTGAAGTGCGACTTCAGTCTCGATCCCCCATCATCGCCATGTGAGCTTCGGGAATTGGAAGAACTTGCCGAGATGGTGGCACCTGGCGTACGCAAACAAAGCGGTCTCCTCGGCGTTGAGGCGGCCGCTTTTGCAGTATTTGGTGCAGGCTGGAAGACGAAGCTGTCGTCGGCCCTTGGCGTGGACTACAGCACGATTTGGCGACAAGTGACTTCCGGAAACATCCACGGCCCAGTGATGGCATCTGTCCGGGCGTGGCTAGTTTTGAAACGGATCGCAGGCGTGGTTCCAATTTCCGAGGAGCGTTCGAAGCCCAAGCTGAGGTCAAACTACGCTCGCCTCCTCCTTGAGGACGATCAGGATTAGAGATCGGCACGAAAGCTGCAGTGCGTAAGCAGTCCTTGCGCGATTTCCCTTTCCGTCGTCCAATTATAGAGATCAATGAAGGAGCTGTCATGGAAGCCACCGAACCCGAGATCCTGGAACAACCGAAATCCTCCAAGCTGAAGAACTGGCTACACGCGGCACTCGTTGCGATTTCAGTGCTTGCCGTTGCAGTCGTGCATTTCATCACCGCGGGATCAGGGCAAGGCTACCTATTTGGCTCGCAGTATACCACGATCGCTGGGGCCTTTGCATTTTCCGTCATAATGTATGTGGTTTCCGAACGAGTGATGGCGATCAGACATAGCCTTCCGAGGAAGAAGGCTGAAGGCGTGGTCGCTCTAGGGGTTGCCGCCGCGTTTGTGGGAGCTACGCCGCTGTATCTGACAGCGTATTCGCTCTACGCTGAGACGAAGGTCATGGATGCCTACATGGACGGATATAATGGGATTGCCCACGCGGGACAGCTTATTGAAAAGCATCCGGAGAATGCCAGGAAAATTGGATACTTCTTTGGAGCGGAGTTGGTAGCGAAGAATTTGTCACGCGGTTGGAGCGCGGAACAGACAACTGAATACTACAAGGAGCTTGATGAGCATTGGAAGTCGATCGGTTTTGATGAGACTCCGGCCAAGCGTCCAGAGTGGGTCGCGGCTGAGGAATAGTAGGAAGACTGCCTCTCCCGGTCGGTCGATGGCCTTAGCCACCGTCTCGTTCAAGTCGTAACCCAATCGAGAGGCTTCCGCCGTCGGATCCCAAGGCTCTCGCCCTGACGGATTTCTCAAGCATCATGCTCGGGTCCCCGCGGAGTGGGAGGTCCTGATGGAGTTCTAGGATTCGGCCCCAAGTCTGTCAACGATGAACCGAATCCTTTTCTTGCCAATTCCTGATCTTTCGCTGCTGAATTGATAATCATCTGAAACCAACGGAGGTCGCCGACATGGCAGACATCAACGAGACAATACGTGCAGACATCACCGACAATGACATCCTTCTCTATATGAAGGGTACGCCCGAGGTCCCTCAGTGTGGTTTCTCCGCTCAGGTTGCAAAGATTCTCGCCGTATTTGGAGTTGCTTACAAAGCGATCGACGTTCTCGCCGACTGGGAGATTCGCGAAGGCATCAAGCAATTTACCAACTGGCCGACGATCCCGCAGCTTTACATCAAGGGTGAATTCATTGGTGGCTGTGACATCGTGACCGAGATGTTTGCCAACGGCGAACTCAAGGCACTGCTTCTCGAAAAGGGGCTTCTTGCGGTCGAGACGAAGGCCTGAGGAGACAGTAAATGGATACAACGAGCATCCGCGATCTTAATATGGTTTTGCCAACGTCCGATGTCCGCTACGCGCAGCGCCATATAGAACGGCAGACAGGGCTACTGCTATCGCCAATGCAGGTGAACGACCTGTGGGGCAGGACTGCGCTTCCGACAATCCTGAGCGAGGTGGGATATGTCAGATCGGGAGTGTGCGTCGCTATGGTTGATCTTCTGTGCAACGATCTTCTTGGGCAGGATTGGCCTGTCGGCGGTGGTGACGGCTCCGAACCAAAAGATACCTTCTTTCACAACTTCACTGCGGCGGCGATAAGTGCGGGATATCAGGTTGCCGCGAAACAGGCGGCGTAAGACTCAAACCGTCTGCTAAATTGTTGAATTAAGGGGTGGTTTTCGTAAGCCGCTCCTTAATCATTCGGGTTGCCGGCGCGGATCTGGGGATAAGTGATATTACTTGATAGCTAAAATTCGCGGAATTGTGAGGATTTTGGCGTAATAGCCTCTGAAAACACTAGAATATCAGCACCTGTTGAATAAGATCCGCACTGGATCCGTACATAGGAGATGGTGCCAACCGATTGAATTAAATAATTAATGCCTCCACTATGTGTGAATCTTATTTCCAGCATGGGGAGCTGTGACTTCATGAGAAAGAATACAATCGTCAGAACGGGTATGCCGATTGCGTCCCGAGCAGCGGGCATCTTCTCTACTCGAAGGGTGATTTCGTCCATTGTAGCGGCGACTGTGGCGGCTACTTCGGCCATGCCCGCTGCCGCGGAGAGTTACTATTTCCGATATTCAGTTGCAAAAACCACCTGGGTTCCAGGTGAAAGCCCCGAGGAAGATCTGCAACTTGGTGTCGGCAACGACATCACGATCCATTTTGCAGGTGCCATTGGTATTCCTTTCTCCAAAGTGATTCCTGTCAGAACCAAGGATGTGGTCGATTGGAGGATCTATGGTGGCGCACTGCATGACGGTCTTTCTGTCAATTCTGCTGAAGGTGTTGTTTCCGGAACCCCGACCGGAAAATACGCTCAGAAAAAAGCCGTTCTGCATGGATATGACGTTAGCGGTCGGCTGATCGCCCGCGCGAATGTGTTTTCGGTATTCGTGAATCCTGTTGGCGCGACGACGGATTTCACTTTCTATGGCCACACCAACAAGTACATGTACCGAGAAATCCCGGCGACTGTGCCCGTCGCGCGCTGGGTGCCTGTCGGTGAGCTCCCGGAAGAATTCACCACCGAGGGAAGATTTCTCGTCGGAACTCCAACGAAGGAAATTTCAACAAGCGTCGGTTTCATCGGCTATGACTACATGGGTAAGGAGGTTGCCTTCACATACGGCGACCTGATCGTTCAGGATAATCCCGTCTTCCGCGAGATCCCCGACTTGACGCGTCACCCTTCCAAACTGTTTACTGCGACCGCCGTTCCGCAGTACACCGTTGGTGAGATGAAATATCGGCTCGTAGCTCTGGATGGGGTTCCAGCAAATTCAGGCATGCTTGCCAAGCAGGGAAGGTTCAACGCCTACATCCCGACATTCAATACCTCCATGCGTTTCAGGATCGAAGGCACCGACGCTGACGGCACCGTAGGCACGAGCAATGTCTTCACGTTTACGACATCCGCTCCAGACAGCGAGATGAGCTCGGTGAGGGATCAGACAGGCACTATCAACAAGGCTTTCTCGTTGAAGCTCTTGGCGAGCGATCTGTCTGGTACGTTGACTTGGAGCATACTCTCCGGAGAACTTCCGGACGGTATTTCTCTCGATGCAGAAACGGGTGAGATCTCGGGATATCCAACCCGCGAGGAAACGAAGGGTGGCATCATTATCGGTGTAGTCACATCCGATGGCGGCAGCGCCCAGACCCGTCCGTTCTCTTTCACAATTTATCCCGAAGAGATCAACGTCACCTTCAAGCCTGTCGAAACCCGAGTTGGCCGCCCGTTTGTCACCGACAGCCCGATCATGGGAGCTGGCATAGTTCCCCCATTCTCTTTCAAGGTTTCTGACGGGTTCGCTGTCGATGAGGCGTACAATGTGGATCTTGAGGAAGCAACCGTTTCGGGAACACCAACGACTCCTGGTGACCATTCGATCCCATTCGATGTGGTGAATGGTGACGGTCGTCAGAAAACCTTCATCCAGCCGATTACAGTCCATGACAACCTCGGTCTGCAGTATGATCAGGAGATCACTGTTTATCGTCGAGTTCCTGCCGATGTGGATCCGTCTACGGTAACGGGTGTCATGGGAGTGGGGCAGTTTGAACTTGCATCCGGCGAGCTTCCTGAAGGTCTGACCATCGATCCTAAGACTGGCACTATTGTCGGCACCGCGTTGGAGATGGGCGCGGCAACGGATGTTTCCGTAACCGTGACAGATGAAAGCGGTGAAAGCGTAACATCCAATATCTTTGATATCGAAGTCGTTGATCGTCCGGATGTGGAAGTTGCTTCGAGCGATGTCACTGTCGAACGATTTGTCGACAACGCTGTGGTGGCCGCAACCTCGCAGAATGCGTTCGACGGAGTGACCTATGAGCTGGCGGAAGGAACTCTGCCAGAAGGACTCACGTTCGATGAAGATGGAATGATCCGCGGCAACACGACCGAAGTCATTGGTGTCTACGAAGGGCTGCGTGTGCGAGCTACCGATGGTGAGGGATATACCGCCGTCGGGCCTGCATTCTCGGTTACGCTCACCGAACCTGCTACGCTTGCCCCGTTGAATCCGGACGGTTCTTCCGAGATCGACGCGCGTTGGGTAAAGGAGTCGGAGTTCAGCTTTGAGCTTCCGCTGCCGACGAACGCCTATGGCAACGTATCCTATGAGTTTGCTCCACTTCCTCTCGGTGTCGCGCTTATTGACGACAAGCTCGTCGGAAAGATTGATGAAGTTGGTAGCTACATTTTCCCGTTTACGATGATCGATGAATCTCGTCGCACATTGTCGGGCAACTTTAATCTGCAGATTGTTGAGCCGATGACTGCGACGCTGGAAGGGCGCGGAAAGACCGGGGACGAAGAAAATGATAATATCGTTTTCGAACTTCCACGTGGTGGCGACACTCTAATCGAGCCACAGATTGCCGATGCTATTGGTGCTGTGACCTACTCAATCGAAGGTAATCTTCCGAATGGCCTGACTTATGCAGATGGCAAGATAACCGGAAAACCAGCCACGAAGGGTGACACAGGTGAGTTTACGCTCACGGTGACTGATGAAGTCGGATCGAGGGTAGATCTGCGTGCGCGCATCGTTGTTGGGGACAGGGTTCCTCTGTCCATCACGTACAACATTCCTAATCCAGCCGGATATCTGAACCAGATGATCACTCCGATCAAGCCGACGGTCGTGGATGCTGTGGGAGCTGTGTCGTACACGGTGAGCGGCGAGATGCCTACTGGCCTGCAGTTCGATCAAGACACGGGTTATTTCTATGGCAAACCTACACAGGCGAAATGGTTCCAAGGCATCCAGGTAACTGCCACGGACTCCGAGGGCAGTACTTACGCTGGATCCTATGGACCATTTGCGATGTCCGTGTCATTGCCGGGTTCGCCTACAATGTCGTCCGTAAACACGTTCATCGTGAGAGCGGAAGAGCCATTCGAGCGCACGCTTGACGTTTCCAATGTTCTGCCTCCGGTTGCGTTCGATACCGTGAGTGGAGAGCCGCTGCCGTACGGTCTCCAGCTAAGTACGGCCGGAAAAATCTCCGGCACTCTGCCTGAACCTGGAAAGTATGCGGCTGGGCAGGTGTTCGCGGCCGACTCTCTTGGACGCGAGGCAATCACGAGCGTTGACTTCGTGGCTGTTGGGCCTGTGGAGATCGCCACCCCAGCCGATGCAGCGATAAACCAGTATCTGAATGTTGATGTTCAGCCTGCTGCAACCAATCTCATCGGACTGGCCCGGTATGAGCTGGTTGGTGGATCGCTGCCATCATTCCTCTCGTTTAACGAGTTCACTGGCAAGATCACTGGCGTTGCCAGTGAGAAGGGCACATGGGGTGGCCTGGTCGTCAAGGTCACTGACTCTACTGGTAGCTCCGCCCTCACGAACGCTTTCTCCATTACCGTTGGCGACAGGCTTCTGCTGGACCTGAATACCAACGCATCCTACTCGATCGTAGCGAACAGGCCGTACAACATGTACCTGCTCCCCATAAATGCAGTGGGCAAGGTGACATATTCTCTGAACGGCAGCCTTCCTGAAGGGATCGATTTCGATGCCAATACGGGGCGGTTCTACGGATACGCTGTTCGTATCGGCACGTTCCCAGTCACCGTCACCGCAACGGATAGCGTTGGTGGAACAGTAACGAAATCCTTCACCTTCATCTCTCAGACGAACGGCTTCCCGATCGGGCTTGATGTTGTAGACTTCCAGACCAGGCTCGGATACCCAATCCAGACAGCGGTTCCTGATTACTCAAACCACATCGGAGACGTTCAGTTCTGGGCTGACGAGACCCTCGCAGAACACGGCCTGACGATCGACCCGCAGACGGGTGTGATCACGGGTACAGCTTCGCAGTTGATGGACTTTACGCCGAACATCCACATCTCCGATGAGACGCTGCGTGTGACCTCCATGCCGATCAACATCAAGGTTGTTCCGGATCTGACTGCCAACGTTCCGGCCCGTATCGAGGTTGTGGTCAACAAGAGGGTGTACCCGTACATCGTGGTCAGTGCCGACAATGGAATTGGCACACTCGACTGGTCTATCGAGGGTGAACTGCCTGAAGGTATGAATTTCTCGAAAACAAGTAAGCGGTTCTCCGGAACGCCGACTGAAATCGGCACCTTCCCTCTCAAGCTGACAGTTGCAGAGCGTACCGGATTCATGCAGCGGAAGACTGTTGATACCGAAATCGTAGTAGTTAGCGATGGCAATGCGCCGACGGTGCGCGTGAATCCTACCAGCGCAGGTTACTTCACCTACAGCAACGTCACTATCACGCCTTCCTATACCAATAAGAAGGTTGGGGATGTCCTGACATTGGCTCCAGACTCTGCCCCGTTGCCTCCAGGCTTCTTCTTTGAGGAGCGCTCCGGTGGCTATGTGCTTCGCAGGCTCCCTGGCGAGGTTGCTGACGCTGGTATCTATCCTGGCATCAAGGTCAGAGTAACTGGGGTGGATGGCCTCTATGGGGATAGCGATCCGTTCACGATCATTCTGAAGGCGGCATATACCTATGACCCAGTCACTGTGTCGACCATTTCATATGCGCCGTTCACTGTTCCTATGCCTGCGCCACGGAATGGTGCGCCAATTGGCCAAATGAACTACTCTCTAAGCTCCAGCGGGTATTCTTGGGCAACTGTGATGATTGACCCGGATACGGGGGTGCTTACAGGAAGTGCCACACGGAGTGGGACTCTGACGATCTATGTCAAGGAGCGTCACAACGGTAATTTGCTCAGGAGCATAAGCCATACGGTTCGTTTGGATGTGAAGGTTCCGACTGTGAAGCTTAGCCACGCCAAACAAATTGTGATGCAGGGCGGTGAGTATCCGAACCTCTTGTATACTTCGACAATCACGAACATGGATCCAGCAGGCGTTATGTCGCTTGAAGGAGACGTTCCTGAGGGACTCGTCGTTGATCCTTCGACTGGGGTGATCTCCGGCGTGCCTGTGACAGACGGGTCTTATTCGCTCGCCCTGGTTTACACCGATACAAACCAAAGGATTTCCGCGCCGTTCACACTCGATGTTGTTCCGTCGGTCGCTGCAGGCTCGGGATACAAGTTCCTCAAAGTCGAGGTCGCCAACAAGTACGACCATATGAGTACTCTAACAGTTAAGAGCTCAAACGGCATTGAGCTGACGCATCTGTTGGCGAGAGCGCAAGGCAATCTTACGGACACAGTGTATGACCGTTTCCTGAAGAAGGGTGGAACTGTCGAAATTCCTGCGGGTAGCCATCAGGCGTTCGAACTTCCAGCATACCTTGATAAGGGATCGATCTCATTGTTCGCCCACGGACATGGGGCAACTGTGATCTTCTCGGCCTCGGTCGATGGACAGAACTGGGTTGAAATCGGCCGCCCTGCTCTCGGATCGTATCCGAACACCTCGACCGTCACGACATCGTTCCAGTATCAGCAGGGTGGTGGTAACCAGCCCGAGCCTGAGCCATCGGAACCAAGGGAGCTGTTCGAGTTCAATAACGAGAGCCTTCCGAGCGGAATGGACAAGATATCCTATTCGTACAGCCTGAGGTCGCTGGTGGACACAGGTACGCTCGACGGTGTTTCGATCTCTGGGATTTCCTGGAGCTGGGATGTCGATCCTGATCGTCCGATGGACGCGAACGATCATCTTCCGGCTGGTCTCTCTATCAGCAACTACACCCTGCGTGGAACCCCGACCGAGGTTGGTACCTTCTATGTGGTTGTGACGGGAACAAGCAATAGCAGGTCGCTCTCCAAGAAGTTTGTTCTTGAGATACAGCCGCTCACGGCAAGTGTTACGCTACAGGGTGCTGCGCTTCCGGCCGGGAGGAAGTTTGAGACGACCTATAACTTCGATGTGAAGGACTATGTCACCCCCGTTGGGATGGAGGTGAGTGATCTAACCTTTGCAGTGTCGAAACCTGCGGCTGCAGCGCTCGGTCCAGACGAGAATCCTGGCTTGCCTGCAGGTCTGTCTCTGCAGAACGGTGTGATCACTGGAACACCTTCTGGTGTCGGAAAGTACCGCTTCATCGTAACGGCTACATGGCCGCGGGTGACTTCCGGTAGCGCCGAGTACACCGTGGAAATCACCGGGGATACCGTGGAGCGCAAGTTTACCACACTTGCTTCAGCAGGTGGCGCAACATGCGGTGTTACGACGGCGGGATCTGTGGCCTGCTGGGGTGTCAATGGCTACAGTCAGCTAGGTGACGGTAGTACAAGAAAGTCGGCCGTTCCTGTTGATGTTGGAGGCATCAACCAATCGGTCCTGAAGGCAACGAAGGTCGCTGTAGCGGACAGAGCCGCATGCGCCTTGATGGAAAACGGCAGCGTCAAGTGCTGGGGTAACAACAGTTATGGTCAGACAGCAACTACCGCTAATCCTTTTGCTACTGACGTTGAAACACTTCAAAGTGGTGTCACGGACATCGCCATGCATGCCAGCCATACCTGTGAGGTTGTGTCCGGTGGGGTCAAGTGTCACGGTTGGAACTTCGACCAGGAGGCTGGCGGCGCGAGCGGTACACCTTACCTGTATGAACCAACCGCGGTGTCGGGCGTGACATCCGGCATCAAGCAGGTCGCGGTCGGTGCTGGATTCAGCTGCTCCTTGTCCACAACTGGTGCGCCGAAGTGCTGGGGCCTAAGAACTGATGGTCGTCTAGGGAACGGTTCAACGACAGCTTCGGGAACCCGTACTCCACAGGCCGTCAGCAACCTGACCAGTGGCGTTAAACAGATCGCGCTCGGTAACGCGTTTGCTTGCGCTATCACCTCTTCGAGCGGTGTAAAGTGCTGGGGCGCCAATAGCTATGGTCAGCTTGGCGACAACTCCACTACCGTCAGGAGCAGGCCTGTGGATGTGAATGGACTTGCTTCAGGTGTGAAGCAGATTTCCTTGGGTCACAGCCATGCATGTGCCCTCATGAACGCTGGTACTGTAAAGTGCTGGGGTCTGGGCAGCTACGGCAGACTGGGCGATGGTCGTACGCTATCGTCTCAGGTTCCTGTTGATGTGGTTGGTCTCTCCAACGTTAAGGAGGTTGTGGCTGGATACGATCATACCTGTGCTCTTCTGGACTCTGGTGATTACACCTGCTGGGGTCGAAATAACAACGGGCAGCTAGGTGACGGAACCTTCACAGACAGGCACCAGCCCTAAGAGGGCCGAGGAACACAAAAGGGGCGGATACTCCATCCGCCCCTTTTTCTATGCCGATGCGTTACGCGTCGCCTCGAGAAATGGTCGATAGGCCATCATGAAGGTCTGATGAAGTCGTACCACGGTAGCCTTCCGTTCCCGACACATCTCGATTGCCTGCTGATAAAGATCCTTCTGTGGATCATCAGGATCGAACGCGGCAAGAAGCTGGGCCTCTTCCTGATCGAACGCGGGTAGTAGATGGCGGACGACCAGATCGTCCCATGCTACGATGTCGTCACAGGAGAGCTTGCCGTCGGGTGCTCGAGCAAGCCGCACAGCCTTCAGGCCCGGATGGCCTTCTGGAGCCTCGGTTTCGAAGAAGTTGCGATTGTACTGGGTGATGTCTTCGATCACGAGAAGCGACGTAGCGCGATCAAAATCGTTCGCACGAGGGTCGCAATAGAACATAGTCATGCTTTGCATCAGGGGCTCCCTGTTTTTGTAGTGGCCAAGGGTGCTCCATTCTGCAGCCACTGTTCGGCCGCGTTGAGAAAGCGGCCCTGTATGGCACAAAAGGAGTCTTTAAGCAACAGGATTGTTGACAATGGAGCGAGTGAGCTGTCCCTGAACATCTTCAGGTCTACCAGTATACTAAATCCCTTTGGGGTGCGCACGTAAAGGACTCATGTCTGGTTAACATTGTTGACAAAGATGCAGAATAGTGCAAGTGTCACGACCAACTTGAGAAGGAGTCGTGCATGCTTGGAGCAATTTGCGGTGACGTGATCGGTCGCCCATATGAATTTGAATTCCCAACCCGGACAAAAGACTTTGACCTATTCCGTCCGGACAGCCGTTTTTCTGACGACACGGTTCTGACGGCTGCGATTGCTCACAAGCTCATGCATGGTGGCACTTACGAAAAGGCTTTGGTCGAATTCGGGCTTCGCCACATCGAAGACGGATTCGGAAAGGGCTTCAAGGCCTGGCTTCTGGACGAGAGCCGGAAGCAAGGCGACTCCTTTGGTAACGGATCCGCGATGCGGGTCAGTCCAGTTGCGTGGTTCGCCACCAGCGTAACGGAAGCTATCAAGATGGCGACGGAGAGCGCCCTTCCCTCACACTCTCACCCGCAAGGTATCAAGGGTGCCGTTGCGGTCGCCGTCGCAGTACGGCTCTCGATCGAGGGTCGCTTCAACGAAATTCGGGACGTGGTGACGGACCTGACCGGCTACAATCTTGAACGCTCGGTTGACGAGATCCGTCGGACAGTGCCGCGGTTCAAGACAACATGCCAGGAAAGCGTCGCGGATGCGATCATCTGCGCACTGGAAGCCACCTCCTTCGAGGACGGCATCCGCAACGCCGTGTCGCTCGGCAATGATGCTGACACGCAGGCTTCCATTGCTGGAGCGATCCTCGAGCCATACTTCGGCGTGCCGCTCGACATCAAGAAGAAGTGCCTCGCAACGCTCACCCCGGATATTGCCGCCGTTTACGAGGCATTCGATGAGCGCACCGCTCACATTCGGGGGACGGACGGAAGGTCGATGATCACGCGGTGATGCAAGCTCACTGAGCGTTCGGTATCAGCAAGGCCGCTCACCTTTCCGATAAGCTGTTGCTGTCCCGTGTCCCGGGACGGCGGACGCTTTCTCGTCCCTTGCGCGATGGAATGCTAAAATCTTAATAAAATCAACAAGGAGGCTGCATGTCAGCAAGGCACTACCATATCGATAACATGATCCCGCAACTTGACGAAATGCGAGAGGCGGTCGCAGCCGCTGCTCATGACGAGTCAAACGAGCGTTCTCACAAGGCCTATATGCGCCAAGCTCAGAGTTTGCGCGCGATCTACGGTCAGGTCACTTCAACCTGGTTCAATGTCGAGCAGGAGCTCAAGTCGAAAACGGGTTCTGCTGACGAGGAAACGACCGAGCTTCTGTATGCTGAGCGTCTCGGCGACTGGCTTCGGGCCCATGCGAAGTACACGCTCGACACCATGGAAGGCGGCGAGATCGACATCGTCAATCAGTGCTCGAATTTCCGAGAGGAAGAGCTGGCAATTCTGCGGCTTTATGCGCAGCGGCATCACGCCATGGTCGCCGATTACTGTGAGAAACACGCGACAGCTCTCGAAGAGCGTGCGGAGGAGCTTCGCAATGCGGTACCTCGTCCCTAACGAGCGACAAATTTCCGTAACGGAAATGAAAAATGGCCGCCTCGATTGAGCGGCCATTTTTGTGTTTTGTTCTAATGGGTGATCAGTCGTTCTGGTTTTCCCGGAACTCGTTGATCTTCTTGTCCGCGACCTCTTCTGCCAGCTCCTTGATTACGCCCTTGAGGCGCGGGAAAGTTTCCAAAAGGGCTTCTGTCTGGCGGAGTTCTGCCTCGCACAGTCCCGCCTCACGGCCATGCTCCCATGCCACGTTGAACATCGCCTTGAGGATCTGATCCGGTGGTACGTTCGATAAGTCGACCACTGGAAACAGGTGCTGCGAAGCAGTGATCGGAATGCTGATCCGTCCCAGATCCATTTCACGTTGAGGGCGACCACCAAGCTGATCCATTTCCCGGAAGAAAGGCGACACCGGATCAGGGAGGCCATACTTCATCAGGACCTTTACCGCGGCCATGATATTTTCAGAGTTCGGCTTCTTCGTCTTCGTTGCGGCCATTCTCTTATTCCTCCGTGCAGCGGTTGTATGCGCGATCAGCCGCAATGCGGTCATCAACGATCTTCACCAGCGTTTCCGTGAGCGACGGGAAAGCCTCCATGATGGATGAGGCGGTACGCTCGCGCTCGCGACGTTCACCCTCGGCAACTCCTGCCTTCCATACGGCATCGAACATATCGAGCAAAACGTCAGAAGGATTCGTGCGTGAAAGATCGACGCGAACGAGGCCGCCCTTTGCAGGTACCTTCAGCATTGTGTTGTTCAGGCCAAAGCGTGCGTCACGTGCAGGCATTCCGGCTGCCTTCAGGCTGGCGAGAAGCTTCTCAACCTCCTTGCGACGATCAGTATCAGCCTTTGTGTCGTTTCCGGTGATGAATGGTACTGGCTTCGTGGACTTGCGTGGCATGGCATTGCTCCTCAAATTTGTCAGGCATCGCCTTGATCTTGGTTGAAACCTATCATGCAAGGATTCAATGTCAACATTTATTGCCAAGACTCAGTCACAATTGTTGACATTGAATCGGTGGCCAGCTAGAAGTGCCTCATGAATAGAGCCAAATCGCAGCTCGCGGAGGGAAGAGCATGGAAACATTCTGCCTGATCGATGCCGGACGGTTCATGGCCTCGTGGTGCATCTTGACGACGCGCGACGGCAAACTCGTTTGGCAGGACTTCAAGCGCCGCGTTGTTCCGTTCGAGAGCGGCAAGGTTCTTGCGCATTTGACTGCCGACAATTTCAACCACGCATACAAGATCATGTCGCCGGAAGCGGCCGAGATCGAGAAGATGTATGCCTACCGCTACCTGCTTGATCCGTGGGCGCGTGAAGGTTGGCTGTCCCCTGACGGGAAGTTCTATGGTTGCGGCTTCTACGGCCACGACGATATTGCCCATGCGCTTTTGAGGAAGTCGGTTCCGATGCTGGAGCACGAGGGTTGGGTTCGCGTGCATTCGGACAGCTTCCTTACGGGGCGAGACTACGGCCGCGAGGTTACCCGCAGGCAGATGTCGGCACTTGAGAAGCTCGGCTTCATCGATTTCCAGCCGCCGGGCAAGCGTGGCTATTATGAGCCTGACCGTAGCGCGCCTCCTCCGCGTTGCGCGGTGAAGCCGCCGGATGGTTTTGTGCATCCGCATGATCTGGAAGACCTGAAAGCGATCCTTGAAAAGCCTTTTGACGACAAAGGTTGGCTGACCCGTCTTGTCGGACGCATGAAGGAGTTTCCTGTTCTGGCGGCATTGTTCGAGATCGAGCACGAGCTGATCCCGGACTTTGGCCCCGGCACGTGGGAATGGGGCATCCAGTGGGATCAGATCTGCATCGGCAGCGAGGAAGATGCCGCCTCGCTGTTCAACGCAGAAGGTCTCTGCTTTGTGAAGACCTCGTTCGACACCATCGAGATCACATCTTGGCACACGCCTGGTCTGTTCGCGGATGTTCGCGAGAAGAGAATGCTGGCTACCGTTCTGCGGCTGGGAGAAAAGGATCCCGCGCTTGTGGAGACCATCGATCGCCCGGCACCTCAGGTTAGGATGTCGGCATGAGCAAGGTGGCGAGCAAGCCCACTGAGGCTGAGATGCGCCTTCTAGCGGAAGTGATGCGCCACAACGATCACCCTGACGGATTCCGAAGTTATGTCATCATGGGCTACGGATCCAAGGGAAGCAATTTTCACAGGATGGCTACAGTCAAGCGGGCCTCGTCGCTGATCCGAAAGGGGATGCTCGCCGAGACCCCTCATGGATATGAAATTACTGAAGTCGGGCGCGCTATGGTCGCTGCCGACCGAGAAAAGGAAGATGACTGATGTCCCAGGCCGACTACGATCTGAACTTCTCCCTCGATAGGCTCAAGAAGGTCTATGTCTCCAGTTGCTGGCGCGGGTTCTGGGCAATCTCTGATAATCCGTCGTGTGTGACGAATGTCAGTGGGAGCAGCGCGAATTTCACGATTATCGCCGTCAAGCGGGTCTGCTGGGAAGACGGTCGTTGGGTCTATGCTACGCCGGGAAGACCCGGGCAGTGGTGGCTCAAGAAGGCGTGGGACGAGGCCGTCGCCTTGACCGGAAATGAGCCATGGCGCGTCTACGAACTCAGCGCCGAGAGGGTCGCAAAGCTTCTCGATGAAGGGAACTCCATTGACGACATTCGCGGGTTCAGCAACAGGCATGAACCATGGCAGCCGATTGCAGTCGATGCGGCTGGCGAAAAGATCGGTTACGAACGTCCGATTGGTGCGAAAGTGTGGGAGCGTGCCGACGGATGGCGCGTCGTCCAAGACAGCGACGGTCAGTGGGTCGCCATCGGATCCCGATGCAACGCCCACAAAAGCATCCTGAGGCATAGTCCGCATCATTTCGATCCCCTCCCGGAAACTGTATTTTCGCACTTCGCGGAAGCAATGGCTCTTGTTGACGGGCATCGACCATGGAACTGAGAAACGCACAAAACGGAAACCTGGATGTCTTCCTGGATGAGGATGATCGGGCGAGGATTGATCGGGCGCTTGATCTCCTTGAGCTGAAGGGCGATGCGGTTGGTGATCTTCGTGAGAAGCTGGATCGGATGGGGGTCGGAAACCTTCGTCTGTGGGGACGAGATACGACTGCTTACATGATCTACCAAGTTCAACTCATCGATGCCGGTCAACGGCCTGTCGATGAATTCATCGCCGAACTCGACAATGGCTTCTCGCGTGGGCGAGACCCGCTTCGGAATGAGTTCATCCACGGCGTGAGAGAAATTGCCCAAAAGTTTGCAGCAACTATGAAAAGCGGGGTTCTATGACGGGCGACAGAATTAGTGAGGCGATGGCGCAGTTCCGTAAGAACCAGCGCGCCATTCATAAGGCAAATGGCGCAGAGTTCGGGTTGGGATCGGAGATGCGCTATGTCCCGACGGGTGATGACGCTGTCTTCGAGGGTGTCGATGCCACGCCCGAAGAACTTCTGCTCATGATGACACGTCAGTATGCAAAGGCACGGGAGACGATCGCTGTACTTCAGCGGTATGCTCTCGCTGGCCTCGCAACCGAGATGACGATGCACGAGGTCAACAGCCGGATCAGTTGGCTCAGGTCTTATGCCGAGCATTTTTCGAGGGTTCGTCCTGATGACAGAAATTCGGCCAGCCTGAAGAAGACTGTGGAAGCGATCAGTAATGATTTCGATTTTCTGAGCAGGTTCAAGGTATCCTCGGGTCGTCGTTTCGAGACTACTGCCGCGTCGATCATGGAAGTCCTTCAGGAGCAGTTCGGGCAAGCTATCGGCAGCGGCTGGTTGAAAATCGAGACTACGGATGCGTTTGAGAAGGCGCAGATGTGGATTGATCCCCGGGTGATGCATGCCGTGATGATCAATCTGGTACGGAACAGCTACTACTGGGCATCCAAGGATCGGAAGAAAGCTGTCGTGCGGATCGATGCAGAGCGCATCGAACATGAAGTCGACATCTGGGATGACGAAACCGAGACTTCGAGCAAGGGCGTTGGGTATTCCGACATCATCCTTGTCAGCGATAATGGGCCGGGCCTTCCCTCTGGCAAGGGGGACGAACTTTTTGACCCGGGCGTTTCCGGGCGGGGGTCATCTGGGATTGGCCTGCATATCTGCCGGACGGGCTTGGAGTCGAACGGCTACACCATCATTGCTGACGAAGAGACCGCCGAGCTTGGGGGCGCTCAGTTCCGGATTGGCAGGAGTCCTTTGTTGCGCCCGGAAACCTACCGACTGCCCGAACCGGAGAAGCCGCGGGAAATTTCTCTGGCGGAAGCGATCGAAGGATTATCCGATCTTGTTGAGGAGCAGGATAACGTAGAAGCGTCGGCTTTATCTGACGTATACGAAGAGGCGGCCGGACTGGCGATGAGGATCCGATTGCGAGGCGCAGAAAACGTCCAGGAAGAGCGTCTGATCCGCGCCGTCGATGAGTTTCATGCGAAGCTCGCTGCGGCTCCGGTGGCAGGAAAAGCCATCAGTCCTTGATGGCTTCGAGGCATTCTCCGTCGGTCGAGATTGCATTCACCACAGAAAGACCTGTTTCGGTTTCGTTGAGGTTCATCGTAACCGACAGGCACTGGCGAAGTGTCTTCGGCCCGACAAAGGCCATCTCCGCAGGGAATGCGACTTCCCACTTGCCGTTGCCAATCTGGCGCGCCTTGGCATTTCCTTGCTGAACCGACATGCTCAGACCCATGTCGCGGACAACGTTGTAATTGCCAGAAGCCTTCAGCGACTGGACGTAGCTTTCGTGCTTCCCGTCGGTGTCGAAGAACAGACGAGCCTCAGCAAGCTGCTGGTCTACATTGGCGCTATCGAGCGTGTACATCGACTTGTACGCATTTTGCGCGAACGTGGCGACAGTGCCGTCGGCAAACGTAGATGCTGCGTGTGCGTGTGCGGGTGCAAGTGCTGCCATCGCGACGACGATAGCCAGTGCCAGTCTTTTCATAAGGTAATCCTGAATTGCTGATACATCAGTTTAGGACTGAGTTTATTCTCGGCGCAACGGTGAGCCTTTAAACGTCTAGTTTCGCAAGAAGGCGCGAGATATTCCTGCGTGCCCCGTCTTCAAACTGTCGGCGAAATTCCTCGGTGTGATATATCGACGGGCGTTGAGAGAACGCGCGCATGACGGCAGCGCGCCCGATCCTCCAATGGTCATCACCAACCCACGAGTATTCCTGCCGAACCTTTGCATCAAAATCATCAAACTCGTCTTCGGGCGCCCCGAGGATTGAAAGATCGATGTCGAGAAGAAGAGCGATGTCCCGTTGCTGATCGAGTGGTAGATCGCCTGAAACGAGGTGTTTCTTCGTCGCGAGAATGCCTGTGCAGACGAAAGCAATAGTCGTCTTGGACGCAGTGGCGGAGAGCATGTCTGCCGCGAGCCGTGCGCTTTGTTCCTCGTTGTCGTTGGCGCCGCTGTCGTAGACCGCGTCATGGAAAGCGATCATCGCAAGTACCGCAGGCATATCCACGATGTGTTTACGATGCTCAAATGCAATCCGATGCATCGAAAGCGGATGGCTCCAGACATGGTAGTAACGACCAGGAGCGTTATGTAGAACCTGCAACCGGGCTTCCATTTCAGGAGTAACGATGCCCATCCAGTCCATCGGCGATCCTCTTGCTGCTGTGGGCACACTACGATATCGAAGGTGGTGTTTGTATCCGTCGACCTGCCATGTCTGCCATGCAGGGACTGCAGGGTGGGGTGTGAGAAGGATGATCGTTACTCGAGACGATTGGTCGATAGTTCGGATATATCTTGATGAGCCGCTGCCGGAAGACTTCGCCAAGAGATTGCTTCTCGAGATGATCCAGATCGCCGGGCCCTATGGCAGAGGGCATATCGAGGCTGAGGCTACGAGCCGGAAGGATCTCGATGAGATCGCAACATCCGGTGTCGAGAAATCGCGCAGGGACATGAATGGGCGGCTTTACGCGCAAGAAGTCATCCATTTCGATTATGTCGCCGGGCATAGGATAAAGGTTTCCTTCTATCCGAAGGGTCTTCTCGATGATGGAGGTCGCCCCACCGCGAACGACCGGGGTCTGCCTACCATTGTGTCACGTGATTTCGACATCATGTACGGAAACGGTGCCTTGGAGAACGTGACCCGCGTCGCTCTGATATAGTTCGAACTCTATGACAACGATTGCGCGCAAATGTCGCATCCAAAAGTGCTTTCCGCTGTCCGCCGGCGGAATTGATTGCGATGATCAGTTTATCCGCAACGGGAGGGCTGATCATGTTGAACGTAATCGAAAAGATCCGGTCACTGTCTAAGGAAGAGCGGCTCGGCGTTATCCTGCTTGGTGCCGTTTGCTACTGTTTTGGCCTCGTTCCGCTCGCCTTCCTGTCGCCCTTGCTCGTCCGACTGGTCGCGTAACGCTAGATGTCGCAGTCAAGAGGAGTGGTCACGAGAGAAGCCTGAAAGGCCGGATCTGAGAACGGCTCGAAAGGCAGATTTCTCACGGTATTTTCCATGAGAGTGATCGTCTCCTCGTCGTAGAGCGGGGAGGAAAGATGCCCGTCCGCCCATTTGACCGCCGTGCTCTTTTTCAGGCCGAAGTACTTCTTGAGCTTCGCCTCGTCCGTCCAGCCTCCAACATCGAGGAGTCTGCCTTCCGGGTTCTTGACCAAAGCATGATGACCCATACCCCAGTCGGGTATCTGCCAGCTCATCGTTACAACATCCCAGCCCGTCATACGCGCCAGGACGGCGGCAAAGTCATCGCAATCCGACGACCTGAAAGCGCGCCGCAGAACCTCGATATGATCCTCGGGATCAAGATCCTCGTCTTCCCAAAGTTCACAGGTCTCGTAGAAGAACTCTGCTGCCTCAGACAGAGCTTCGTTATTCATGCTTCTGCTCGTGTAAACTCTGGCCTATCACTCGGACGAATACCTAGCGCAAGCGAACTCAGTGTCTTTGCCCCGCCAGCCACGAACCAGGATGCGAGATCGCTTCGCTGGTGCGCGACGTTGAGGATTAGATCACACACGACGTGCAGTTCATTTGGATCAGACGCTTCCGACGCGACCGAGCAAAGCCTGAAGAGGTCCTTGAGACCGTAGTCCGACAGCCGCCAGCCAGTCTCGCAATTCACTGCCCAGCTCACGAATGCTTCCTTCTCGGCTTCGGTGTCGAAATGGTCATCGAGAACTTCGCTGTAGGTGTATGTCGCATGGCCAGCTATGGCTGTATTCACGCTGATGCGAAGGAAGTTTTCGATGAAGCGGTCACGGATCGACAACAGCCCCTTTTCATCTCGAATGAAGCCGAGCTGCGCGGCATCCTTCCAGATCTTGGTGAGCCTTTCGGCGGAGACGACACGCCATGGCGCTCCATCCGGCCAACGGCCAGATTTGTATTCGGAAATCATCGTCTCCAGCATTTCCTCCTCCCGATGAAGGAGATCTTCCATTGCATCCGACGATGGTTCGAGAAACGAGCTCATAATGACCTCAATGTCTTGCTGCCAGCGCCGTCTGGAACTGAGTGATGTAGAGATCTACGTTGCTCTCATCGATTTCCATGACGAAGTCATCGAGCGCACTGAGGCGGTACATCTCGGCCTTGTTGTTGCGGGCGACGAAATCGAAGCCGTTTGGGTCGCGGCTGATCTCCCAGTTTGATCGATGCTGAGGCTTGATCTCGAGCCAGTGGGCGAAACGGTCAAACGCCTCGTCCGCGTTCTTGATTGTCGCTAGGGCGTAGAAGATGTCTCGCTTGTCTCCTACCCGGTTCTCAACGATCTCCCGCAGGACGGAGACGACTTCGGCAGAGGCATAACTATGCGGATCGCTTCCGGTAAAATAGATCTCGGCGATGGCGTTGACGACCAGAGAGCTTACGTCCCAGCGGGGATGAGCCTTCCGGGCCTTGGAAAGCCGATCAAACAGATCGTCTCCGCCAAGAAGCCCGTAAAGGATCTCAGACGCGGCTTCTGCAGGAAGATCGTGCGACACGAGATCCTTTAGTGTCTCGGCCTCACTGACCGTGTTCGGTAACTTCCATACCCCCATGGTGATCCGCTCCCTTCAGGTCACATGACGCGTGTCGGTGTCTTTTCATCCGCCAGGACGACCGCGCGCAACTCCGCAAGACGTTCATCTGTCATCTCGACGGCCTCTTCTGCCGTCAGATCAACTTTCTCGAGCCACTCCTCGAAGTCATAGCGCTCGACGGTCACACAGATCGTGCCTTCCTCATTCTTAGAGAGCCAGTCTTCGACCACACCTGCGTCAATCGCAAGGTCATCGTAGTCGTGCCTGTCAGCGAGGATTTCTCGCGCGGCACGTGAGAACTGGTTGGCGCTCAGGCCAACGAGCGGTGCCGCGGCATCAAAGTCGATCGAAGCTCCTGTGTCGATCGCATTGTCGTTGACCCAGAGCTGTGGCTGGACGCGAGCGGGAAGGCTGTAGTCTGACATGGGAACCTCTCAATTGAACTTTAGCAATCATCCCACATCCGTGCGCAAGGAACCTGACTTTTCCGGGGCGCTCGTTCAATGCAGCCAATTACGCTATCGGTCTATGATGTGAATGAGAACGGCAGGGGATTTACATGTCTGGAATAACGATTTGGCACGGAAGCCGCAGATGGGACGGGTCTCCGGAGATCAGGCCAACCAAGAAGGGGCAATATGAATGCGGCCCCGGCATCTACTGCACCACCAACCTCAACACCGCGTCCAAATATTCCAAGGGCGGCGGCCGGATCATTCGGTTTACCCTAGATTCTGAGATCACATGGCTGGAAGATGCCTCGCTACCATTCGATGACGTGCTGGCCTTTGTTGAGGGAAGCAGGCATATCCACAAACGCCGAATTCTTGCGGCCGATATCCGGGATGTTTTTGATCGCCGGGATCAGGTGCGCACATCGGGGATGATGCCCCTCTCCTATCTCGTGAATCTTGCGATCAATAATGAATGTCTGTCTGGCAACGGTGGCCCGGAACTGGCCGAATATCTCGTTGATAATGGTGTCCAAGCGTCGCTCTATCATCGGTCAGCGAATGATGACTGGGTCGTGATCTTCGATCCCCGTGCGATCACCAATGTCGAGCTGCTCTCGACGAAGGACATTGACTGGAAAGAGGATCAGCTTCCTTTGGTGACCGAACAGCTCGAAGCCCTTGCGAATGTAAGTGGCCCCTCGGTCCCCGCGTTATAGCATGCGTGGGTTGTTCGGCGCGGGCATTACCGCTTCTAGCTTGAACCTTTCGCGAAGTTGACGAACCCTGTTCATACCGTCCACCCTGGATCGATGAAGCGGAGACTGCTGTGAAACCTACTGAAATCTATGCGCTGCCCAACGACTATTCCGAGAACCTCTTTTATGCGAGCCAGGAGGTGCTGCAGGAGGTCTTCCCGATTGACGGTCTGAGACATTTCGATTTCGAGAATGAGCCGCGCCACGGTGAAAGCGAGCTGATGTTGCATCGTAAACTTCAGCATACCATCGATCAGAACAACTGGGTCAGTCTGCAGGTTCTTGAGTTCAACAAGAAGCCTTTCGCGATCATAAGCCATCTCGGAACCGACCACTCTGGCAACGAGTACGAGGTCTTTGTTACCGACCGCGAGACTTATGAGGCGGCGATGGAATGGCTTCAGAGCCGTATGCGAAAGGACTTCAACGAGAGCCTGCTCGTATCAGAAGACGAAGATCTTCGTCTGGATTTCGCCGCGGCGGCTCTTTCGACTGTACGTGGGCAGGTCAGGCTTATGGATCGAAACCACGTCGGTCTTCATACTGGGGTCGCGATATTCGATGAGGAAGTGGTTTCCGAAGGATACGTCAGCAAGTTCCGTCCGTTGGGACATGAGGTCTACCTGGATCTCGCCCGCGTTGCGGAAGATGCTGCTCAGCTTATTGCTGATGCAGTCATTTCCGATCGCAAAGTGATCGTTGGAGAGTTCATCGACCAGGATAGCTGGCTTGCCTGTCTGTTCCAGGCAGATGGCGAAACGTACGCCGTCACTGTCAACGGCAAGGACATCAGGTCTAAAGATGTTCACTGGTATAACAGGATCAACGTCGAACGCGTCGGGTTCGCCCCGATGTATGACCTCGTCGAATCCTTTCACGAGACGGGCAAGATCGACCTCGATTCCGAAGCTGCCAAGGGATATGCGGATGCCTTCGGATTGACCAGCAAAGAAGCCAACATGGCGATTGGTGCAGTTGCTCAGGGCGCCGGAGACTTTCTTGAAGCCGCTGTCGTCGTGCTCTCGGATCGCAAGCCGACTCCGGATGGCTTTGATATTGATCCGATCTGGATACATGCTCGTCTACTTGCGGAAAACCCGAAGCTTGCGAAATATGGGCTGGGTCAGATGCCGAGCCTGAAATATGCGTCAACGATGTGGGCGCGGTGGCAGGCTATTCAGGTTGCCAAGGCAGAGGCACCTGCTCCTCGGCGTTGATGGCCGCCGGCAAGAATGTGCCTGATCATTGTCCGCATCTCGGAGTGCGGACACATGGTCGACATCGTACATCACAGCCTGATTGGAGTGGCGGGGGCAGGCGTTGCCAATGCGCTTGGCCAGCATGAAGCGGCTATCGGATTCCTAATCGGATCCTTGCTTCCTGACCTGGATGTCCTCTTCATACCCCTTGGTAAGTCTCGGTTCCTGAACCTCCATCAGGGGGTGACGCATTCGCTCATAGGAATTACCGGAATTTCCTGCCTTGCCGCAGCTATCTTTACGTTGGTTGGAATGCCTTTCGCTGTCATGGCGTGCGCGATCGCAGCAGGCATGGCAGTCCATGTCGCACTCGACCTGCTGAACACGTTCGGTGTCAGGGTACTCTGGCCGCTGCCGCAACGTATATGTTTCGATGCCTTTTTCTTCATCGACATCTATGTCCTTGTCGCGAGCTGGCTCTTTGCCGCGGCCGCCATTGGAACAGAGATGGGAGGCGTGGTCGCGGTTGTCTGGATTGCGTTCCTAGCCGCCTACAGCGCCGTTCGCATTGCGTGGCGGAAGGCGATCATCGCGAAGCATGGGTTGACGACCGCAGTGCCTTCCGGCGCGCTGCCCCTCACCTGGTTCGTGACAAAGCGCGAGAACGACTTAATCCGATGCGGGGTTGTGGAAGGTCTGTCGCGCCGACTGCGCTGGACCAGTGAGGTTGCGGAAGTGGATCGCGACCTGCTCAAGGTGCTGCGCTCCGGGCCAATCTTCAAGGATCTCGAAAAGGCGCTCAAGCTTTTCGTCCCTGTGAAGGTCGATAGTGATGGGGATGTAACCACGGTCGTGTCGCGATGTGTCGCCGTGCGGAACTTCAACAACAGGTACGGCGAGACGACGAGCGTCATTCAAAAAGGAGTGGTGATCAGTGAAGTTTCGCGTATTTAGACCCCAAAAGGAACCAGGTGTCCGCCTAAGTGTAGCAGATGTCGGAATCGTCAGCGTCGCGTTCGGGGCATCCGTTCTTCTCTTCAACGATCCCTATCTGTGTGCCCTCTGGCCGCTGCCGATCCATCTCATCTGCACGTTCCTGTGCTTCTGCAATCTGTTCAGGATCGGAACGCCAGCAGAGCTGACATGGGCATCTGTGTTCCTCCTTTCCTGGATTGGGGCCGCGGCTATGGCACTGCCGCCCTACCCCGCAGTGTTGGTAACAACAGTCCCTGCCCTAGTCGCTGTTGTTGTCTGGTCCATGTTCCACGGTCACTATAACGGCCTGTTCCATGATCGCGTCGCTGCGATGCGGAATGTTCGCGACTTCGAGGATTTGGATCTCCATCGCTTCATCGAGGCTCAGAACGAAAACTATCTGCAGGCGAAGAAGGAGATCGCTGCCGGGCGGAAGGTCGGACACTGGATGTGGTTCATCTTCCCCAATTGGAAGGGGTTAGGGAAATCGGTATTCGCGCAGAAATACGCGATCGGCAGTGTCGATGAGGCTCGTGCCTATCTCAACCATCCTCTTCTTGGCGCGCGGCTGAAAAAATGCACGGAGCTTCTGCTTGCTCACGATGGGAAGACCGCCAACGAAATCTTCGGAACCCCAGACGATTTGAAGCTTCTCTCCTGCATGACGCTATTTGCAGAACTGTCTCCTTCCGGATCCGTTTTTCATACGGCGCTCGACAGGTATTTCAGTGGGAGAAAGGATGAGCGCACCGTTGCGGCGATGATTACAGGGAGGGCCGCGTAAGGATTCGTTATCACGAAACTTGAATTCGATCTTGAATCTTTGCGGCAATTGTATAATGTCAACATTTATCGCAACAACTACACAGGTCTAACTTGTATACCGAAATCGCTATCGTCATTCTCCTGACCGTACTCAATGGAGTCCTTGCAATGTCGGAGCTGGCGGTCGTATCCGCTCGATCAGCTCGTCTAAAAGTTCTCGCTGATCAGGGTAGCCGTGGTGCGGCACTTGCAATCCGTCTTGCAGAAAATCCAGGACGCTTCCTTTCAACCGTTCAGATCGGCATCACCCTCGTCGGTGTTCTCTCCGGTGCCTTCTCCGGCGCTACCTTGGGCACGCGCCTGTCGGCCTGGCTCCTCGAACAGGGTTTGCCGGAGGCTTGGGCCAACGGTCTGGGCGTAGGCTCAGTGGTCGTTCTGATCACCTATCTGTCGCTCATCATTGGTGAGCTGGTCCCCAAGCAGATTGCGCTTCGCGCTCCTGAGGCTGTGGCAGTCAAGGCGGCTCCGGCCATGCTCTACCTGTCCAAGTTCTCGCTGCCGCTCGTGTGGATTCTCGACGGCTCGGGTAAGATGATCCTCGCTCTTCTCGGCCAGTCAGGAAAGGTTTCTGAAGGCGTGACGGATGAAGAGATCAAGACCGTCCTCGCCGAAGCCCATAGCGCGGGCGTGATCGAAAGTGGAGAGTCTGCCATGATTACGGGTGTGATGCGTCTTGCCGACCGTCATGCTCGTGCTTTGATGACCCCGCGTCGTGACGTTGAAATGATCGACATTGAAGATGGTCCTGAAGAGATTGCCCGCGCTATCCGCGCCACTGGTAAGGCGCTCCTGCCTGCTACGAAGGGAAGCTCGGACGAGGTTCTTGGTGTGGTCGACGTGAAGGAATACTACGACGCACTGGCGACGGCTGGATCGGTTGACGTGGCTTCCCTTGTACGTGAGGTTCCAGTGGTTTCTGACCTTGCGCCTGCGTCCGCGGTTATGGAGTCCCTTCGTGCATCCCCTCAGCACATGGCTCTGGTCTATGACGAATATGGCCACTTCGAAGGTATCATCACCTCTGGCGACATCATGGAGTCGATCATGGGTGTCTTCAACGACACCAGCTCTCCCGATGAACAGGCTATCACGCGCCGTGATGATGGATCCTACCTGATCTCTGGCTGGACTCCCATCGATGAATTTGCTGACTTCATGAAGGTTTCGGTGGACGACGATGTCGATTACCAGACCGTTGCCGGCTTCGTTCTGGAAGAACTCAAGCACTTGCCGAATCTCGGAGAGAGCTTCGTGAAGAACGGCTGGAAGTTCGAGGTCGTTGACCTCGACGGTCGACGTATCGACAAGATCCTTGCGGTTGCTGTCGCGACAGAGACCGCGGTTGACGAGCAGGAAAAGGAAGTGGCGTGATGCGGAAAGAGGTTCTCGACGACAAGGGACGGGTCATCCGTCCTGCCTTTCTCGATGCACGAGATTCGCTGACGATCTTCAGCGACGAAGTCAGTCGGCAGAACTACATCCGCCGCAATCGCTACGTCATTTCCGAAGATGGCATCTGGAAGTCGGAAGGGCTGCCGGACTGCAAGGACGTGATCGTTCGCGATGGTGGTCATAACTTCTGGGAAGTTGTTCCGGAGGCGGAAGCGGCATCTCTTAGGCGAAGATTGTTGTTTGCTGATCCTGTCGCTAGTGTCGCTACATAGGTTCAAGGAGAATAAGATGTCCACCGAGCGCTTTGCTGCCAGCCTCATCACTGCTTTGCAGGACGAACTCGAGAATGGCAGGGAATTCATCGCCAATGCCTTGATTAACCGTGAGCCGCTTTATGTGATCGTCAACGACGAACTCCTTCTTTGGTCAAACAAGGATGGCTTCACGGACGTTGACTTCGATTTCTTTTCAGAAGCGGAAAAGGCTGACCTAAATCTGCCGATGAGCGGTTGTTGGATGACGGTGGAGGACGCTAAGGAGAAGCTGTCGAGCGATCAGGAAGAGCGGCCTGTAGTCGGCATGTGATCGTAAAAATGGCCGTATGGCCCTCACTAGCGCACCACTGCGGCATGTTCAACGCATCCGCAGGTAGTTGTGGTTTCATGATCGTCTGTCCTGCTTGTGTCAACCGACAGAGGAAGATCCCATGATCCCGGCAAGACATATCAGCCGATACTTGAACGGTGGATGCATGGCATTCGCCATCGCCCTGAAGCGGGAATTCGATCTCCCTATCTACGCCTTGGTGGATCGATATGGTGAACAGGAAGACTGGCCTCATATCTTCGTTGCCAGCGAGGAGGGTAACTTTGCCGTCGACGTGCGAGGTGTCCTCCCGCTCGAAGCTCAGGTCATCGCTGAGGGTGCTCGCGTCGGCGATGATATCGATATCATGCCGGTCTCGATCAAAGATGCCAAGTTCAAGCTTGACCGATATCCGACCACGAAAGAAATCAACGAGGCCCGCGCTCTCGTCCGTCAATTCCTTTCTCACGAAGTTGAGCAAGCGATCTCACAGGCACCAGAGGTGGGCAGTTCCACGATGCGAATGTGATGTGGGTCGTCTACTTCAGCACAGCGACAGGGTCTACCGAATCTGTCGACCCGTAGATCGCGCCCATCGAGATGGCACGTCGACTTGAAGCGGTGAAAGCTGTGCTCGAGAGCGGACTTGCTACGGGGGCCGGATCAATTGAGCTGACGAGCGATTTTGCGCCTAGTGCAAACTGTAGGAAGGCGCGTTCAGTTCGATGATCGACACGGTGCTACGGTCGATGCCGTAGACCGAGAACATCACGTTGCAGGCGAAATCCTTCATCGGGTTGGGCCTAGGCCGTCCAATAAGCCTGTAAACGCGACCTGACTGCGTCTTTCCTGTCAGGCTCGTCTGATCGAGTTCTGTAATCGGTGACGAGGTTCTGAGCTTACCTACCTTTCCATCCTCTTCGCCGACGAAGATCCGGATGCCATCCTCGAACTCGATGACCACCCAATTCTTCAGATCGATAGCGGGCTGATCTTCGACGCTTGGCACCATTCCCATAAGCAAATCTCCGTTGTCGAGGCTCTTTCTATCACGGTGTCCGTGACATGTGAGCCCAAAGAACTGGCAGGCTCCTTCTTGACCATCGCAACTTGAGCATCTGATATCGGAGTAGCTGCTGAGGAGTGAATATGGGGTATACCCGAGAAGAAGTGGGCGAGATCATCCGGGAGATGATTGACGAGTTCGGCGAGGATGCCTGGTTCATCAACAATGGCTGGTGCTACGCTTTTGCGCTTTCTATTGCCCGCAGGCTCGGAGAAGGTGCGCAAATCGTCGATTCATTGACCGGGTATCGCAATGGAACGTTCCCGGGGCACCACTGGGTTCTATACGAGGGCCTTCACTTCGATGTGGAGGATCCGGAAGGAGTGTCGGATCCCCGTCAGATGCAGTACCACCGCCGCATGAGGGCAATCGCAGACTCCCCGGATGATCAGGATGAGGATGAAGCCGTGGTCGAAGCGTTAGGGCATCCGCCTGTATATTATGGAAGCCGCAGATGATCTCAATTGGAGCATCTGGAAGGATACATACAATTTTCGATATCTGATTAGACCTTCTGCAATAGGACTCGTTCATGTTGGTTCTACCCGCATGATACGGAGCTTTCAAAAAATGATGTCATCAATCTCATCGGTCGTAAGACTGAATCCCCAAAGAACCTTCAACTCCATGCCGCCTGCAGACCGCCAGGCTGCGTCCGCGCTTCTTGATGAAGCCCGTGAGACCGCCGATCCCCATGTTGAATTACGTTGCCGCGTTGCTGCTGCCCTTCTGCACGGCCACTCCTTTCAGATGATTACCCGCAATCTCGGTGTTCACGAGAAGACGATCCTGTCGATCAAAGCAACATATGATCAGAAGGGCATCGCTGGTTTGCGATGATTCCTAGAACTATTTCGAGTTCTTGCGTCAATTGCTGAAACTGTAATACGAATAGGCTCTACTCTCGGCGAATTGTTGGAGAGTAGAGATCCGACCAGACAGGCGGCTTTCTGTATCCTGTATCCAAAATCGGGTAAAACAGCTCAATCCGGGGCGGATGACAACTGACCGTTAGATGGCGGTTTCACGCGATGACACCACTCCCAGCATCATCTCAAGCATGAATTCAAACGTCGGCTTGGCCCCGCCACGGGAAACTTCTGCAATGCCGTCCTGCGTAACGGCGCCGATTAGATGCGGATGCTTCGACTGCGACATCGAGAAGATCCGGATGTTCTCATCGCGCACGACGCGATATCGAAGCTCGTCATACCAATAATAGTCGACGCAGTTCGCGGGGCCTTCATCCAGCGCGAATCCATCCTGATCACAAGCTGACTTGGCCCCTGATCTCGTGAGCGAGTTTCGCACCATTTCTGATCCGAGCTGACGCGACACGAGGGTCGGATTGCTGCTTGCGTGGATCAACCCTGCCGAAAGACAGAAAAGGGAAGCCACGGCGCATTTCAAAGGTAAGGTAAGCTTCGACTCCGTCATGGCCCCTCCTTAGGCTGCCTTTGAAAGATCTGCGTCGGTCATGCAACCAGCAAGCGCCCTAACCTCGTTGCCAGTCAGGCTGTCCTTGTCCAAGAGTGCCAAAGCGATGGCATCGAGCTTGTCGCGGTTGGTCTTCATCATCTCAACCGCATCTGCGTATGCCTTGGCGACGATCGCGCGGATCTCCTCCTTGACGAGCGGATCGTTGGCGGCGTGATTGTCGGGAACCCGAACCAGGCCGATCTTTTCGCTGAAGCCCCAGCGGGTGACCATGGCGGTGGCGTATTTCGTGGCGTGCTCGATATCGGCCTCAGCACCAGACGTGATCATATCGGTTCCAAAAACCTCGGCTTCGGCCGCACGTCCCGCCATGGTCACAACCAGATCGTCGCGGATCTTTGCAAGCGGCAGTGAGAACGCATCACGTTCCGGCAGAGAGACGACCATACCGAGCGCGCGTCCGTGGGGAACAATGGTGGCGCGGTGGACAGGGTTCGAATGCTTTGTCAGGCAACCTGCCAGTGCATGCCCGGCTTCATGGAATGCTGTCAGACGACGCTCGTCTTCTGAGAGTACCAGCGAGCTACGCTCGTCGCCCATGATGATTTTGTTTTTCGCCTTCTCGAAGTCCATGGCGTTGAGGGTCTCGGACTTGCGTCGGACTGCAAAGATCGCGGCTTCATTGACGAGGTTTTCGAGTTCAGCGCCAGAAAAGCCAGGAGTGCCTCGGGCAACGGTGACTAGATCTACATCTTCATCGAGCTTGCGCCAGCCAACATGCACCTTGAGGATTTCAGCGCGGTCGCTCTGATCGGGAAGGCCAACTTCGATGCGACGATCCATGCGCCCGGCCCGCTTCACTGCGGGGTCGAGCTGATCCACCAAGTTGGTGGCACCGATGACCAGAACCTTGTCGCTGCGCGAGAACCCGTCCATCTGGACGAGAAGCTGGTTGAGGATGCCATTTACTTCCTTTGACAGCACGTCGGAGGCTTCACTGCGCTTTGCGGCCACAGCATCAAACTCATCGATGAAGATGATGCAGGGGGCATTCTGCCGGGCGTAATTGAAGAGAGCGCGAACACGGCCTGCCGAGGCACCGAACCACTTGGACTGGAAGTCGCTGCCGGAAACCGCGATAAAGGACATGCCCGCCTCACCTGCGACCGCTCTGGCGAGCATGGTCTTGCCTGTGCCTGGAGGTCCGGACAGAAGAACGCCGCGGGGCATGCGTGCTCCGGTGGCGGCGAACTGTTCGCTGTTGCTGAGCAGATCGATGACCTCTTTCATTTCGCGTTTGGCTTCGACAGCGCCTGCCACGTTCTCGAAGCGGGTGGGAACTTTCTTGACTACGGTCATCCACGAAGTCGCATTATCGATGAACATGTGGACGACTATGATGATGATCATAGAGAACATGATGAGCGGGAAAATCACCGCGACGACGGAGTTGATGATCTTGACGATGCCGCTGACGAATTTCAGCTCGACCCCTGCCTCCTTCATCAACTGGACGACATTGGAGCCTTCAGAGCCGCTCTCCTTCTCGATGGAGGCTATTGGAGCCTTGATGAAGGCCTTTTTGCCGTCGATGACCGCGGTGATGCCGTAGTCACCCGTGTCGTTGTAAATCTCTGCCGACGTGACCTTCTTGGCCTCAAGCTCCTGCAGGAACTGCGTGAGGCTGATCGACGGCGGTTGCATAAGGAACCAGACACCAAAAATGATGGTCATGAAGGTCACGACGCAGGCTAGCAGACTGGCTACAAAAGCGTCCGGTCTCTCACGACGAAAGGTGGCGACCCATTCGCGAAAATCGCGGTACTTCGCCTTCGCGGCTTCAAGAAATTTCATAACTGGCTCCAATCCTTGGTCCTGAGATGGTCACGTTGCTTTAGATGTCTGTCAACAAGGACTGAGTGTGTTTCCGGTAACATTTTTTGGGATCTCGAAAGTGCTTCAACAATCAAGATGCAGCCACGTCGTCAATGTGTCATTGGCGCTACAAGGATCCAGTTTTGGTGGGATACGGTGCGGTACGGACTTTAATGCGGGCAGGATTCGTGCCATGAATTGCGTGCAAAGACGGAGGTGTCGAATGTTTGTTATAGGCAGTATTTTCTTTATCGGCCTTGCCGTCATTGTGATGCCGTTCGGGCACGTAGCGTTCGCGACTGTCCTTTCCGCGGTGCTGTACTTTGCGCTTCATGTGCATCCGGTTGCCGTGTTTGGCTTTTATTTCCTTGCCTATGTAGGTCTTTGGCTGCTTTCGTTGCTGGGACTTTTGGGAACTCTCACCTGGCTCGTTCGCAAGAAGTAAGATTTGTTGCACGAGCACGCGAATGGCCGTGTACGAGTGGCGGGCGCATCCTGAGAACTTCGCCGGCAGGGCGACTGTGTCAGCGCGATTGAGAGACGGAAAGTCGCGCTTCTGTTGGGATTGCAATAATACGGTTCTGCGGCGATGTTCCTGATTGGACACGTATTTTTCGTTGGAAATTCAACGGAAGTGTTGCGGGAATGAATCTTAATTCAACGATGCTTGTGTTGCATTGAATAAAGATTCGCAACTTGAAGGTTCTCGCCTCATGATTGGAGGGATTATTATATCCGGGCCATTCTTTGGGGGAATTCCGTATGAAATCCAGCAGCAGATTGATACGCTCACTTACTTGCACGGCTATGGTTGCCGTTGCGCTGGGAGCGGCTACTCCATCAAACGCCGAAACAGACTTTATCTTTCGCTACAGAATGGCGGGGGTAACTGACGTTGCCGCGCCGAAGCCTCCCGCTCCTCCCGTGGATAACGGCGAAGACCTGAAGGTTGATGACGGAAACGGGAACCTCATCATCACGGTGTCGGATCTCACCCCGGACGATTACTACTGGGATAACCTCATCGTTGAGACCAAGAGTATCGTTGACCAGGCTATCGTTCGTGAAGGTCGCTCTCCAAACGATGTGACCCCGGAATACACGGTAGAAGGTGTCGTTCCCGGAATTACCTTCAACAGCTTCACTGGTGTCGTGTCGGGCCAGCCGACTACGCCGGGCGTTTATACACTCGTCGTTCATGCATGGGACCCGGATCCGGATGCTGATGGTGACCAGGATCCACCGTGGCAAAAGCTGATCGACATCACCTACAACATCGAGGTCACGCCAAACCTGTCCCCGGTGAAGAAGCTGATGGATGTGGCAAGCGCCACCCAGTTCTCCGAATCCGTCTGGACAACGACATACTATGATCCGGGCACTCCTTACACGGGAAGCGCTGGAAACTTCGTTGGTGGTTTCGGTATCTCCAATGAAGCCGCTGCCGAGTGTGCGAGCATCGACTGGGCTTGGACTTCATCAGTTCCGCAGGCTCTCGGTCTGACGAGGCTGGCGAAGAATGTGGTGAGGATCGATGGCGATCCTGATTACGATTATTTTGACGGTGGCTACGCCAACGCGAAATTCTGGTACTACCCGGTCAAGGTGAATGCTGTCTGCAAGGACGGATCCGGTGCCGTAAAGTGGAACCACCGATCGCCGAAATTCCTGATGCGTGCGCTCGCTCCAGCCTGATCGGAGCGGAGACGTGCAACAGGGTGACACTGTTCGGATACTGGCGATGCCTTCGGGCATCGTCAAAGGCCTTCCAGATGGCGAGGTCGACTTCCTCCTGAGGTCTGTGGGTGACCTTGCTACCGTCTATTCGGTTGGCGAGAACAGTATGTTTGAAGTCGAGATATCGCGTGAGAGCCGCGTTCATNGGCTATTCGGATTATCGCGTGGAAACGACGATCCTGGTACGGTGAGAAGNATCGCCTATTCAGGCGNCTTCAACGANCGTGTTTCCGAGACGACGCACGGGCTGATGCCCCACGTTNGCGTCTCCGGGCGGCCTAGCCCGCCCGTGCGCCGTCAAGGCGCGCTGTAGAATGTTCAGGGCCGCATTCACGTCCCGGTTAAGCTCCGCGCCACATGCGCAGCGATGAACCCGCTGCGCAAGCGTCTTCGGCAC